>VTLG01016137.1_pt1 | contig 116843 bp, 132 predicted proteins | sample 4694571 | NCBI WGS metagenome assembly VTLG01 (sample SAMN12604809, study PRJNA352737) | marine metagenome | biome: ENVO:00000447; feature: ENVO:00000209|ENVO:00000569|ENVO:01000036; material: ENVO:00002151; isolation source: viral sequences binned using virsorter ... | reverse complement strand
TTAAGGTGGCGGATGCTCTTACTCCACTGCTTCCCATGCTTGTAACACTTTCTACACTTAGAATAGGTATGGCGATTCCCTCTTTTGCTAGAGGTCTTAGGACACCTGTCACCAGAGGGGGCGGTGGGCCAATTAAAAGGTTTGCCAGTGGGGGCGTAGTTCCGGGTCAAGGCAACAGGGATACCGTTCCTGCGATGTTAACTCCGGGCGAATTTGTTATCAAGAAGAGTTCCGTAAAAAGCCTTGGGGCTGGCAATCTTCATAACATGAATAAGCGTGGTCGTGGTGGGTCAATACAGCGTTTCAGTAATGGTGGTGGTCCAAAAAGGCAGCAGTTAAAGAGCGGAAGTCTTAGATTTGCGGGCACTAGGGATAGGGTAGGTGCTCTGGTAATGAGCGGAGGTAAAAGTGGTGATCAGGAACTATTGGATGTTGGAGTAGGTACGGCGCTAAGAGATGCTGGCACAGCAGCCCCGGTTCTTAAAAAGAGAATTGCATCCAAAAAGAAGGCGGGAACACAGATTGATAGAGTCCAAGCTACAATTAGATCGTATAATCCTAGCGATACATTCAGAGAAGATTTTGATAGAGATGTAAGAAAACCTCTTCAGGAAAGCTTGTCCAAGATAGCTAGTAGAGGTCCAAAATCAGTTAGACAGCAGCCAGAATATCAAAAAGAAATAACAAAAGTTCTTGATGAACAAAGAAACGCTATCAGTGGAAGTTTGGCCGAAGCTTCCATCAGGGGTTATGCGGGAGTATTTAGAAAGCCCGGTAAAAAAAATAGATGGGAGTTTTCTGGGGGTGAGACTAGCCAACCCGGATTTGCCGATCTTCTTGGCGACAAACAATTCAGTAAGTTTAAAGGTGCTAGCTTTGTAGATATCAAGGACAGTCTTAGTGATACTGCCAGAGGTAGTATGATTGGGAAGATAGCAAGACAGTTTAAAGAAAACGCTTCGGGTATTCAGTTGCAGAACAGAGGGGGCTTTATACAGAGGCTTAATGGGGGCGGCACGGTAGGGACACTTTCGATTAAGAAACGTATGGGTTTATTGGCTCCTAGAGGTGAAAGCTTCGAAGGGGATGTTAACAGAAATGCGTCGTCAAGGAGTAGTGCAATTGTGTCTTTTCTAGATCCGATTGCAAAAGAAATAGAAGGTCTAGGTTTAGAAAAAGGGAAGCGGGGCGCAATTAAGACTGCTGCCACATCTCCAAGAATTAAGAAGGCTGCTAAATTAATTGGTCTGAGGGGTAAAGTTGTTGCGGCCTCTTTAGATCCGGAAAATAAAAATCAGGCACTTTATAACGATGTTTATAATGAAATTCTGAGACGCAGTGGGGCGATTAAATCTGCCAGTACGGGAGAAAGAGAGAAAGGGGAAGAGCTATTTACTCGTAAGGGAATATATGATGAAGGGCCGGGTAGACTGAGCAAGTCCGCATCGAAGAAGGCTGGAAAGCCGGTCTTTATGGGTAAAGCACCCACTATCATCAAAGATGGTGTTAAACAAGTACTGACAGAAAAAGGGGTGCAGGCAGCCGGGGCTTTGGCTGCTAATTTTGCAATTAAGTCTGGACAAGCCCAAGCTAACCTTGCTCAGGGTAAACAAATAACGAAAAAGGATTTGTCCATACCTCTGGGGCAACTGTGGGAGGATATTCTTGGTGGTGCTTTAGGTGTAAAGTTTAAGGAAATTAAATCACTAGCTAACAACCCAGATGAAAAGAAACCATTCGATTTTTTCAAAGCTGGTGGCTTCGATGACATAAAAGCATTGCTTGATAAGAAGAGTACGGCCTTCGACGGTATAGAAGATATTGATGCCAAGCCCGATACTGGCCTTACAAACAGAAAAGAATTAGTAAAGAAGGGTTTTAATAAGGGGTTATTTACAAACAAGCAAAGGAAGAAAAAACTTATAAAAGAGGCGGTAAAGCGGGCATCGGCACAACCGGGATACAATCGCGGTGGGGCTGTTGGGTTTATAGATGGTGGAGAAGTCTCGGCGGGAGGGCATTTCTCAGTTTCTTCAGATACAATGGGGCTGGGTTCGTGGCAGGCTGTTAAGAAGTTCGCGGCAGAGATAAGAGGTGGGGCTTATCCCGGCATCAAAAAGATTAACTTTATTGCTGGGCCTTCTGGTTCGGGTAAAACCTTCCAGTCTAAAAAGTTGGGTGCTGCGCCTCTAATGGACTTTGCTGATGCCGCTACGGCAAGCCAGCTAACTTTTGAAATAGGTGGAAACAAGATTGACAATGTTCTTGATACCATTGCTCTAGCTAAAAAAACCGGTGGGGCCGGTATTTACTTATCTCCAGCCGATGAGCAACTAGATAAGCAGAGAAGACGCAGGGCTGCCAAGTCAAAGGTGGGCAGAGGAGATCCTCTAGATAAGAGAAGTGCAAAAGCTTTAAGAGGTACGAAGCGTGCTCCTAGATCCGGTGACGAAGCTTCCCTCCAAATGCTTAAAGCTCTCCAGCGAGAATTTCCGAACCTTCAGGTTAAGAAGTTTGCCAGCGGTGGTGGCGTAGGAACTGACACGGTTCCCGCACTTCTTACTCCGGGCGAGTTCGTTATCAATAAGGATTCTGCCAGTAGAATCGGGCGTGGTAATCTGGAGCGTATGAACTCTGTTGGTAAATTTGCTGCCGGTGGTGCTGTAGGTCGTGTTCAAAAATTTCAGGGTGGCGGTAGCGTTGATTTTGGTGACATCGCAATTATAGGTAGTTTGCTAGCTCCAGTTGTAGCGGAAATGATAAACTTTCAAGGAGTGCTTGGAAAGCAAATCAAGGAATTTACGACCTTGGGTAGTAAGGTGGGGGTACTCACATTTCTATTCATTAGTGTCGGTAAAGCTCTGCGGGACATAGAGAGGGCTTCGGATGAGGCGGCTAAAGCACTTGATGATGCTAGAAAGGCGGCAGAAGAGGCAGCGGAAGCAGGAGAAGAAGCACCTGAAGAACCAGATAAGGGTGAGAGTAAGGCGGCCCGACTTGCATTACTTGGCTTCTCTTTTGCAGCGGCAGCGGGGATTACCGTACTACAAGAATTTGCTCATGCTGCAAACGAGGCGACCGAGGCGGCTATCAAGGCGGGTAATGTGCAGGAAGCCATCGCCCAAGGCACAAGGTCCGCTCAGTTAGAGCAAACTACGGCTGTGGCCGGTGTTAGCTCGACTCTTGCGGGATTGGCGGTTGCTTCCTCGAAAATACCGGGACCACTTAAAATATTAGCGGTTGCTCTAGCCGCTGCTGCCACCGCTGCTACATATTTTAATGATGTTCTTGAATGGATTAACTCAGTCACCGGTGGGGCCACTAATTTTACCACAAGAAGTCAAGAAGGTGACGTTAGTGGATTTGCTGCGTCAGTAACAGCGTCTGGCAAGAGATTTAAGATGGCGATGGAGGCTATCACAAGAGCGGGTCTACAGGGGAGAGACGCTTTTGTAAGCACATTTGGTGCTATCAATCAAACTGCCTCTGATGCCAAAGTCTTTCAAGATAGGACGGATGCGGTCAAAGCCGCTGGAGGTAATAAAGAATTGGTAGCGGCGTATCAAGAACAGGCCGATAAGGTAAAAGCCACTTTGGGTGGTCAAGAGCAGAATTTAAGAAAGGGTCTATCTTCATACATAAAGAGTCAAGTTGACGCCGGAAAAGACTTTGCTCAAATTAAGAATTCTGCTGAATTCAAAAAGAGCATGGCCCTGTTCAGAAAAATATTCATGGCGATGGGGATGAGTGCAGATGATGCTAAAAAGGCTATTGCTCAAATAACAGATTCTGCTAAGAATGAAGTTGAACAAAAGGCTAGGCTGGCAGCGGCGGCGGCGGCTCAAGCAGCGGCATTCGCCGCTCTCAGACAAAGGGTGGACGTATTAAATATTGGGCTGAATGCTTTAGGCGCAGCAGCAAACGACGCCAAGCTTGGAATGAGGGATCTAAAAGTTATAGCTGGTCAAGGGGGCGTAGGGGCAGAGAGAGTAGATTTTTCTGGCGTAATAAAAGACGTTGCTAAAGTAGGGGATTTGGGAAGATTTAAACGGGTTGCAGATCAGGCCGGGGCGATATTTGGACAAGCCGGTCAAAAGCTAGCTAAAGAAGCTATTGATGTGGCAACGGTGTTTCGGAGAATGCCCGAAGTTGTGACCACGCTAGCTTCGGCTGGTTTAAGTGCTGGGCAAGGACTGGACGATGTGAAAAACGCAATTGACACTCTTGATCCAGCGATTTTGGCGGCATTGCCTCCAGAGCTTAGAGACAAGTTTCTCACGGCTATTACAAAAAAGATTCAAGATTTGAAGGGTAAACCTCTAACAGCACAGGAAGTACAAGCAGAGGTTGATAAGTTAGCTAAAGAGTTTAATGAAGTAAACGGGTTGTTGAGTAAGGGCTTAAAGGAATTCAACCAGAATATAAAGAGGCTGGGAGATGGCTTTAAGCAGTTAACAAAGATTACGATGGAGAGGGTAAAGGCGGAATCTGATCTAGTCAGTGCCCAGTTAAAGAATGCCAAGACGCTGTCTGAAGTTGGGGGAGGCAGGCTTAGTCTGGGAGCTAGAGAGAATTTCAGAAGAGACAGACAGAGAGCTATTCTCGGTCCTCAAAATGCCGGTTTAGCTGGTAATGCTGGAGGCATAGGCAACGAGCTTAGAAAAACTAAGGATGAGATTAGAAAAGCTGATAAGGCACTTCAGGGGTTCAGTGCGACCGGTCAGATGGGCGCCAATTTAGCTAACGAGTATGCCCTTCAAGCAAAAAACTTACAGAAGCTAAATGAAAAGTCCAAAAGATTAACAATGGCCCTAAAGGACTTGGTCACGTCCGCGCAAGGTAGAGCATCCGATATAAAGGAAGAGCTTGATTTAGCGAAGAAAGAGCGAGAGGTTAGATCGACCCTCCTTAAAGACTGGACTTTTGCCACAAATGAAGGCCGCGCATCAATTAATAAATCTTTTGCTGCTTTGACTCAAGCGATTAATGCTGGTGATATTGATGCTATTTCAGACGAAATGCGTCCCGCCGTGGGCAAGATACTTGAGCAGTTCGCGGACGTGGAGCTTATTCCCGGTATGACCGGAGATAAAATTGCCAAGCAATTCCAAGTCAGGGTGCTTGACAAGATGCTCAAGGCTCAGGGTCGTGGAGGCGTTACGCAAAGACAAATCAAGCAGATCTTCGAAAGCACATCAAAAGAAGACAGGTTGATTGGGGACTTGCAAAGGGCGTTTGCTGCGGAGGACAACGCTAGAAAACAGTGGATTGCAGTGTTAGCACAGCAAGAGACTCAGGTTCTTAGCGCCATTCAGCAGATGCATACGGACTTTATTAACAGACTAAACAACATGTTGGTGCAGCTTCAGGCTGCGACTGGTGGTGGAGGTGGCGGTGCTGCTGGGGTTGCTGTACCTACAATTGCCAAGGGACATGTTCCATATGCTGCAAACGGAATCATTAATGGGCCAAAGGGTAAAGATGATGATCTAGTATGGATGGATAAAGAGGGCGAGGCGATTATGAATGCGGGCGCTACTAAGGAGAATGCGCCTCTTCTCAGAGCCATGAACGCCAAGTATGCTCAGAAGGGAAAAGTTCCGGGCGGGGGTGGCGTACCGGGACTGGGTGGTCTATTTAAACCTTTAACAGATTCTACAGATCGACTTACAAAAGCAATAGAGTCTCTAGTAGGAGAACTTAAAGATAATAAGGGAGCGATTATAGACGCTCTTGGAGATGCGGCAAAAGATATCGTAGAGGGGATGATGCAGAGGGGCGCGGCTAGTGCTGGTGCGTCTGCTGGCTCGCTTGCGTCAGGTGCAATAGAAGGGATAATAGGTAAGGGTGAAATATCAGAGGCTGTTGGGCAAGGAGTCGGGGATGCGGTTAAGGGTGCATTAAGTACTGGACAATCACCAGAGGCATCTGGCAAGGAAGCTGCAAAGAATATAAGAAAGGCCATGGACAAAAAACCGTCATGGCTAGATAAGTTTAAAGCATACTCCAATGCCGCAGCACTTGGTTTGAGCGGTGGAAAAGTTGCTCCCTTTGCTGCCGGTGGCTCAGTCTTTGCCCCAAGAGGCACTGACACAGTGCCCGCTATGCTTACACCCGGTGAGTTTGTTGTACGTAAATCCGCTGTCGATAAGATTGGTGTCGGGGCACTAAACTCCATTAACACTGGATATTACAGTGGCGGTGGACTGGTACAATATTTGAAGAATGGTGGGGGTGCTAAGAAAGTCCCCGTTGATCAAGAGCAAGCTACATTAGAACAAATGGCACAGGGAAACTTTTCTGATACAAGCCTTACGCCGAGAATGAAAGCGATTAAGCAGTGGCTGGCTTCTTCAAAGAGGCTAACTGTGGACGAGATTAGGGGGCTAGATTCAAGTGATGCTGAAGCGTTAGGTTTCTTCGACTTAATTAATGACAAGGGTGATTATACGAGTAGAGCAAAATCAGCATCAACGAAGCATATTATAATACCTCCAAGGCCAAGTTCTTGGAATCCGTTTGGTAGTGCCGCCAGAGAAAAATGGGACAAGAGATATGGCCATTATTCAGATGAAGAAATTGAACGGGGTTCGGCTACGAAAAATGTCGGATTAACAACCAATTATAAAAAAATAAGATCATATCTTGCTGGTGCTGGGGATGCTGGTGGGCAGGTTGTAACTAGGGGGGCTGAAGCGGCTTGGAATAAAGTTGCTATTCAGGATAAAGGTATTTTTAGTGAAGCCAACATAAAGGGTTTCCAAGCCATAAAAAGAGGGGATTACACGGGAGATCGAGGATTTGGAGGGGATGTTCTGGAGGGAACAAGATCTCTTGGGGCAGGATTCCTTCAAGGAACTGTTGGTACTGTGGCTACGGCTGGTACAGGTTTATACGATTTTGCTACGGGTGAAGACACCACAAGTGCGTACAGAGATTTTGAAGCTCAGCAACTTGGAAAGGCCAGTAGAGACTTTCAGGGTATGGAACAGGGTGGCAGGATACTTGGAACGGTAGCTCTAATGGCGGCTTCGGCTGGTACTCTAGGAGCAGCAGGTGCAGGGGCCGGGGTGTCGACAGGCACAACAGTGGCGGTCGGAGCCGTTCAAGGTTCTTTAATGAGTCTTGCCGCAATAGAAGAAACCATCCAAAGTATGGTGAAGCAGCGGGCACAGGAAGACGTTCAAGCTCTCAAAATTTGGGCTTCCGCAAGAGGTGATAGCGCCGCATTGAAGGATGCTTATCCTTTCAGTGAGGGGATGCCTCTTGATGTTAAGATAAAAAAGGCGTCGGGTGCTCTATCGGCTTTCGGCGCGAATGCAACGGTTGATCAAATAAGTAAAGCCTATAGAGCAGAATTGAGAACGCGGCAGGATGGGGAGTGGATGAGTAAAGAAATGAGTGCTGGCGCGTGGGCTATACTAATTGGCGGGGTGATGGATGCTATTACGTTTGGGGCGGCTAGTAAAGCGGCCAAGGTTGGTGGGCCGAAGGCGATTGCAGCGGCGGCGGGTGTCGCTGGGTTGTCTGGAGGGATAGAGGCGGGACTGGAAAATGCTCTTGTTTATAGGGCGTCTGGCATAGATCCAGATAAAGATTTGTCGGAAGGCGTGTTGATGAGGGCGGGGATTGGGGCTGCTGTTGGTGGAGCAATGTCTGGCGCATCGGCACGCGCAGCGCGAAAAGGTAGAGGTGTTGCGGATGGAGAAGGCAAAGTAAAAGGAGGAGACACACCAGAACAGGTTAAACAGAAGGTAGAGGAATCGAAGGCTAAGGAAAAGAGTAAAAAGACAGGGCCGAAAGGCAGCGCTGCGAGTGGAACGGGGAAAAAATATTCAAAAGAATCAATGCGATTGTTTAAGGAAGTGCTTCAAAATAAGAGGCTTAATCCCGATGGCCTCAGTCGAACGGAATGGCTAAAAGCTAATAAGGGTAAGGCCGAGAAGCTGAAAGCGAGGATGGAGAGGATTGACAGGATTAAAGATGCCAAGTATAGGCAGAGGGCTGTTGATAAAGCGATAGAAGGAATGAATGCACAGGGAAAAAAAGCAAAGGGTACTACAAAGGGTACTCGGAGACGGGGGCGGTTTGAGGGTGTTGATCCGACTGAGGCGCAGGTAAAGCAATTTGAAGCGGAGCTAGGGGAGGCGAGAGCTAGGTACGAGGGCGATTCAGTCAGGATCGCAGAAGCAGAGTTCATTCTAGACCCAAGAAATACTCTGTATGATATTGCGGGTCTTCCTCAATATAGGCCGGGTGGGCCTAAGTTCGGTAAGCCGCTTAGTGCTGATGCTGTGGCTACAATGAAAAAAAGGTTCAAAGCGCTCCAGAAAAAACACCATCCCGACAGGGGCGGCGATCCGCGAATCATGAGACGATTGACTGAGGCTGAGACTCTAAAGAAAGGAGGGAGATTAGTAGACAAATACAACGCGCAGCTTAAAGGTGGTAAAATACCTTATAAGAAAGGCTCCTCGACAGATCCAGCTTTCGATCCTTTTAAGAAGACGAGTGGACTAGGAGGAGGGGGTGGAACAGCCGCTCCTGCCGCAGCAAAGCCAGCACCACAACCAAAGCCAGTAGCAAAGCCAGCAGCAGCAACGCCAGCAAAGCCAGCGCCAGTCGAGCCAGTAAAAGCGGGGGAAATGCTAAAGCTTACTTATGTCGAACCGCCTACCAGCCGCCCACAAAGTGGGGAGGTTCACACCGTGGACATATCTCCTCGCCAAAGGGCGCAGCAAAGGCAGCGACAGAGGAATGGATTGGACGAGAAAGGGTTGACGCCTGAAGAAGCGAAAAGCCGTCAGGACTGGCTCGACCTAAAAGAGAAATACAGAAACAGACCGAAACCGGAGTCGGGAGAGAGCACGAGATCGCGGTTTGATAACATGACGGAGAGCGATGCCGATGCTCTGCTCGCGAGAATCAAAGAGAATACTAACAAGGATATTGCCGCTGGTTATCCAAGAAAGGAGGGTCTTGCTCAGTTTCTTCAGGCAAAGAGAGAGTACGCTAGAACGAAAGCTAAGGGTTTCCGGAAGGGGTTCGACCCAACGGCCAAACGCGACCCCCGCCAAGATGCGTTACATGATTGGGACAATGTTGTTGCTGAGGTAAAGACTACCAAGGCAGTGGCCGATGCCACCGAGACCACTAAGTCCTCCTTGCAGGGGGGCGGCACTAAAAGCGGCGGCAGTCTAGGCGACCAACTGCTGCAAGCCGCAGTCGATCCTGCCGCAGTCGATGTTCGGATCAAACCGCCGTCCGATGTGGTTGCTCAAAGAAATCAGGCAGAAATTGCTAACAAGAATGCCGCAGCAGAAAACAACGTAAGAAACAAATTAAACAAAGCAAGAGAGACGAATGCAAAAAGTGACGAAGTAGCAGCGGACACAGCAGTAAGAAATAAAGACAACACCGAATTCCTTGATGAATCTGCGGTGAAAAAAGCCGCAGACGAAGCCAACGCGAGAGCAGATTCAGAAGCCGCGAGACAAAAAGCCGAGGCAGACGAGGCCGCCGCCGCCGCGAGACAAAAAGCCGAGGAAGCTGCTGCTGCTGCACGAAAACAGGCGGAAGACGAAGCCAAGGCGAGATCAGATGCAGAAGCCGCGAGAGAAAAGCAGGCCGCAGACGAGGCCGCCGCCGCCGCGAGAAAAAAGGCCAAAGAAGCTGAAGAAGCAGCAAAAAAGGCAGAGGAAGAAGCCGCAGCAAGGAAGTCAGAGGAAGAAGCGGCCAGCAAGAAGAGTAAGGATGGGGAGAAAGGGGCCGAGGAAAAGAAAAAGGGTTTGTTCGGGAGGATAGTGGGGAGTAAGCCAGTCAAGTGGCTATCGAATGTTTTAAGCATAGCTTCTTTGAGTGCAACCGCAAATTGGATTAGAGAAGGCGCCAAAAAGGAAGAAGACCCGACAGAGACGCAGCAGGGTGACGCGCCGGGTGAAGTCGCTAACCCGTTTGCTCCGAGTGGTGGGCCTACGACTGGGACGCCCTCAAGAACGGCCATGGTATCAAGCCCACAGACGGCGACGACGGCGCAAGCAGCCGCGACGGGAGGAGCCGCCGCAGTCACGCCACCCGGAACGGCGGTTGCCCCTGCAAACTTGGGGGGTGCAATTTCTGCTGGAGCTTCGGCGGCTGGCGGAACAGCCAACATCTATAGCCCCGGAAAAATAAGTCAAATTATTAAGGATAGAATATCTAACACTCCATTCAATAAAGTTCCTAAAAAATGGAGAGGTGCTTTCAGAGATATAGCCGGTGGTGGCGATACTGAGAAATATTTCCCGGCTGTTATGAGTAGTGCAAGATCATTGCAAAATCTTCTATCTGAAGGAATGATAGCGTCTGCCAGCGCAGGAAAAATACAGTTTTCTCAAAAGGCACTAGGAAAGAAGGAAGATATTCTTTCATCCTTCCCGTTTGGGGCGCCTCCCTTGTTGGGCACCGGACCTCTTGGTCCGGGGGAATTGACGGCATATCAAAAGGGTCTCCCAGAATACCTAAGAGATTACACCACTGTCTCTAGGGCTGCAATGAGATTGCAAGCTGGAATAACTGGAGAAATGAGCGCCACGGACAGCAAGGGAAAACCCACCAGAAGACATAAAGCGGCACAAAGAGCTAGTATAAAGCACGGTAAAACCGTTGCTAAAATTCAGCAGACACTTGCCAAGTTGCGGGCTAGAAGGGATAAGCTAAAGAGTGCCGGTAAAGCCACGGCTGGAATAGACAAGGCGATAGCAAGACAAGAGACGAGACTTCAGGCTATAAATCAAAGATTTCAAGCTGCGCAGATGAAGGGTGAAGTTAGAGATTTAGTTAGTACTAGGGGCGGAAGAGCGCAAGGAGCGGCGGCTGTCGGGGGCATGATACCGCAACCAATCAGGCAGGCTGGTCAAGGGGCTATGAATTGGATTGGCGGTATTGTTAGTCCAGCCCCTCTACCCTTGCGCCCGCAAGATATAATGCCGTCACATGTCGGTCCCTTGCAAATCCGACCTAGCGCGGAAGTTAGACCCCCTCTACAGGATGATTTGGGCAATATCATGCATCCTCATAGTCGGGGTCCAGCAGACCCGGATGCTCAACGAAGGGAAGCGCAAAGGCAAAGAGACAGGCGTAATAATCCAGAACAAGGACGATTTCCTCTACTACCTGAATATAGAGCTATGGGTGGATCTATTCCTTCTATGGGTTCTGATACTGTTCCCGCCATGCTAACACCCGGTGAATTTATTATGTCCAAGGGTGCTGTTAGTAAATATGGCGCCGGATTCATGAAAAGTTTAAATAGGGGCGGAATTCAGGGTTATAATAAGGGCGGGCTGGTACAGTATTTACAGAATGGTTCTAAAAACGGTCCTGTTAAGAGTAATGGTAATGGTGGAATTAATGTAGATGGTGCTGGTATAGCTGAAGCCCTTGTTAATCAGGCTCCCGCTATTGGGAACATGATGGGGCAGGGTATTGGTAGTTCATTGAAGCCCGTTTTGGATAACTTTACTAGTTCGTTTGCTGGTGCTGTTGGCGCATCTGGACTTGATGCATTTGTGGCGGGACTTAGTTCCGCTGCCACAATGTTTAACACTGCTGCTAGCACTTTGAATGGATTGGAAATGACTTGCAACATTAGTTTCGAGGGTCCGCTGACATTGGGCGGAATTGATGTTCCCGGTTTTGCCGATGCTATTACAGAGGCTCTAGGTGACCATGTGAAGAACCTTGTTAATGATCAACTAAGCAAGAGACCTAATAGGGTTACTGGTGGCAAATAAGAAGGATTTTTATAGATGGCGTCAGACACCAATAACATAGGCTTATATATAGGTGCTCCACCTGCTTCCGGCGGTCAGTCCACCAAGGAGGTGATGAGTGGTATAGGTACGCCCGTAAAGCCCGATGGAACTGTCGAAAGTCAGGTTGGCGGTTACGCTTGGCCTAGATTGAGCGAAACATACTGGGATCCCAATGAACTTCAGACGGGCGAAGTGAACCATAAGTCCTCGGCGTGGCCCCCCGATGTTGGAGAAGGGGACGGTGGACAGAGGCTTCCTTTGGGTACGCCTGATCAGACTAGTCCGATAGCAGCAGCATACAATACGAGATATGGAGAGGGCATAGGTTTCTCTGTCGCTGTAGATGGTGACTATATGGCTGTGGGTGCCCCTTATGCCATTCAAAAGTTTCGACATATCGAGGGGGGAGGAAAACCGTGGCTGAATGCTACTGCTGAGCAAGTCTGGCAGGAGGGCTTTCCGCCCCATACGGAAGATTGCTTCGGAGTAATAACCATAACTGTTACCGGCGATTTGCAAAAGCTTTGGGCAAATGGTGCTTACGGCGTACTTGAATTTCTGAGTAACGAATGGGAATATGCTGGAGATCTCACTACGCCCGGTGCATCTGAACCAGAATCTTGGTCAGCATTTACTTGGTATCTCACAAGCTATGACGCAGGAGACAGTGGTATAGATGGAAGTGCCACCATCAAAGCGTATCCTTGTCACAGCGATAAAGATTGTTGGGTGGGGACTGGGGCGGATGCCGGTACTTGTAGTTTTAGTATAGGTTTTACAGAAGACGAAGCGGGAACGAAAGTCCTAGAAAAATCATTTAAGATTTACGGCCCCAAGGTTCCAGTATCAGACACACATTGGTATATGCAAGCTGGGGCTGTTTATGTATTTAAAAAACCTAGAGGTTTAATTACCAACGCTACAAACACCACTCCGATAGTTGTTACCTTGGACCCGGTTAACCTTAACGGGACAACAAGAACAAAGATTGCAATTCAAGACGTTTGCGGTAACACGGCTGCTAATGGCGAATTCTGGGCGAAGTTAGCTGATGACGATGATCCGTACACAAACGATAACTTTGAACTGTACCTCGATAGAGATTTCAAAAATCCCGTATCTGGCAATGGAGATTTTAGGAGCGGGGGAAGTTACAAGGGCGCAGGTAGTTGGTCTTGGGTTAGGGTGGGGACCATTCAAGCTCCGTTTCCTGCTGGCTGGAGTGAGGCCAACTTCATGGCTATGTCAGGCTTCTATTCGCGCGGAGCGGGGGAACGTCATCTTCCCTTAAATTCTGATGCGAGATTTGGTTGGTCTGTTGATATCAAGGATGGGTGGATATTGGTTGGAGAACCGAGGGGTTATCCCTCCCTAGGGAGAAAACTAAATAATGGGCCAAGGAAAGGTTCATTTTCGTATCAAATGGTGCGTGAGTACGATGCGTTTGGCGGCAGCACCATGCATGATAGGATGGATGAGATTAGCGGTGACCCTAGTCTTTCCGGCAGAGTTTATATATATCATGTTGATAGGGCACAGGACCGTCTACCGGAGTTCCAGAATTACAAGCACCAACTCACCGACCCGGACACTGTAATAGAACTAGATCATCCAAATCCCCACTTAAACCCGGCAGGTTGGTCCCATGTTTATTCCGAACGTAATGGTCTTCCAACAAGTCAGACTGGATATGAGGGTCCAATTCCAAATGCAAGAATAGTTCCAGAATATTTGTATAGCGAGGAAGAGGATTCTCAGGTTACCTATAACATGGGAACTCAGAACATTTCACCTCGCACGAACTCGCGGACGAGGGATTTTAATCGCAGGGCAGATGCGCACTTCGGTCATTCTGTCGCGTTCTCTCCAAAAATTGAAGGTGCTCCATTTGGACCAGATAATCCCGTGACCATATTGGTAGGGGCGCCTTATGCTCGAATAGATAAAAATGAGTCGGGTGTAGTGGGAGAAGAAGTTGAATCTGATGAAGATATTCCATCTGAAGGAGACGAAGTTCCTGATCCTAGTGGTGACGAATTCGGTGGAGATGAACAGTTTGAAGGGGGCGGTAGTGGAGACGGAGAGACTCTTGGTGAAGGAGGTTCAATACCAGAACCCGGAACAGGTGACGCCGGTGGTACAACTGGAGTTGAGACAGGTGGGTCAGGTGAATCAAGAGGAGAGCCTTCTGCCCCTGCCCCAACCCCCAGAGAAGTCGTGAATAGAGTAGGTCACGTCTACGCTTTTATAGGAGCTTATCCAGACAGCGGAAATGCCAGCTATTCAGTCTGGAAGGGGCTACCTAATCTTTATATGGGCAACGAGAGTGTAGGAGATGTTGCTTATAATCAGAGCGACATAAAAGCTTCCGGTGAGTATATAATAAACAACTTATTTGGCCGTGATAAGGTGTCGGGTCCGTCGAGCGCGATAGACCTTGTTCCCATTGAAGATCACTATAAGTGGCAGCGGCTGGAACATAGAATCTATAACGATGATCACCCCTATGGCGTTGATGGAAGAGCAGCGCAAGATCGTTTTGGGTGGTCTGTTGGAATACACGGTAATACTGCGATAGTTGGCGCTCCAAGACATGGTTTGGGAAATTCCGACAGCGAACTCCATTTCGGATATCGCCATTATATAAAAGATGCTGGAGCGGCCTATGTATTTACAAGATCAAGTCATGACGCATACTTCGACACGATAGAACCCGAAGGTTCAGGCGCACTATTTACGAAATATATTGGTGTTGATGAAAATGCTGTTTCTGTATCCGGGGCTAGCCCGTTTCATCATAGAGGTGAGTATGATAATTTTGGATATTCGGTAGACATAAATGAAAACTTTTTTGCTGTCGGCGCGCCAAGACATGCGGCTTCTTCTATGGGAAGAGATTTTTCGAAGGAAGAAGGAGGGGCAGTATACATATGGGAGAAGCAGCCCGGCGGTAATTATCACTTCGATCAGAAGATCTGTCACAACGATGAAAAATATGGTTTTTATTATGGACCGCATATTGGAAATACCACAGACCCAACTTATATAGTTAGTTCTGGCAGAGATGCTTACAGTCATTTTGGAGCATCGATATCTTTGTGTGGGAGTAATTTGTTGGCTGGCGCTCCATTTGCTGGTGGAGGGTTGGACTATGATTACGATTCTCTTCTATATACACATACAAACTTTAGAGAAAAGCTTTCAACAGAATACGTCAAGGGTGGCGATGGACAATCAATATCCGTCCCCGGATATACAGGTAGCGCTAATACTTGGGATGAAAATGATTATCCAGACAATAACAATGTAAAACCCCTGTATAGAGGTGGTACAGTACCGGGTATTAATGGTATTAAAGCTGGTCCTAATTACGTTGGAAACGGTAGAACATATTTATTCCAAAGACAGGGTAATAGAGAAGACACAAGAGTTAATGAGGATGTCACTGCGGCGTCAGAATTAGATGATGCGACTATTAATACAAGTACCGAAAGCTATGATGATAGCTCCGACACAATAGCTGTTGGAGGAAATTTAACTGGAGGTTCTTATGGTCTATTAAGATTTAGTGGTCTAGGTATTCCTCGGGGATCACAAATTCATAATGCGTATATAGAGATGTCTGCTGCGGCTGACGATGATATACGAACAGAGATGACAATTTATGCATTCGACGAAGACGATGGAGAGATGCCCTCTGGTGGTGAAGATGATGAGCCGGGTGAATCAGGAGACGAGTATACTAACTTCTTGGCAAAATTAAATTCTAAGAAAACTCTTAACAAAATCGTATGGACCTTAACGAGGACTCTTGCAGGTAGAAAAGAATCTACAAATCCTATTGGTGGAATTATACAGGAGATCGTAGATCGTCCGGGTTGGTCTAGTAATAATTCTATCGTAATAGTTTTTGGTCCGAGAGAAGATAAAAAGGCTGGAAATGGTAAAAAGGTATTTTACTCTTCAAACTACGGCACTAGATATAGTAGTGGTGATGATACAGGAGTAGACACTAGGCCAAGAATCTATGTTAATTTCTCAGAGCCAAGAGATCAGTGGAAACAAACACATGAGTTTAAACCGGCCTCCGAGGGACGAGTCGCCAGTTATGATTATGGACGGGGGGGGTATGGACATATTAAAGACTACGGAAGATCTGTAAGTCTTTCCAAGGAAGACATAATTACTGGAGGACCAGAATACGATGGAGGGTATTCAGAATCCTACACCAGTCCTAGCCTTGGCAACTTGGGATACGTTCTTGACTATGACATGACAATCGCTTCCCCGGCAATACGTCGTAGTGACATAGGCTTTACGATTTCTGGCGGAAGCGGATCAATAAGTCATCGTCCTTTTGTGGGCTTGGGTTGTCGTGGTAACGGTCTTCCCGGCACTCCCGGCGGCAATTTCCCTCACATCTTCTCTCTGTATACACGGGGAGTATACCTACTTGCTAGCGAAATGGATGCACACGCCAAGGGTCACGCGCCGGATAGTGGAAATATAACTCTAGCCATACCAAAAGCGCACGCAAAGTTCTCTCACGCCATGCCTCTCTATGTTGGCCCCTTGAGAGCGAGGGGTCACACATCTCTTTATACCAGAGGTGCGGTTCTTAGCAGCGAAAGTATGCCTCTTGTTATGACCTTTAGGGCTACTGGTAGCTTGGATATGTTCTTGAAGAACTTCCAGTATACCGGCGGAATGCCTCTGACCGTACAGGCTCCCCTTGCGGCAAGTGGAACAGCAGATCTATTTACTGCTGGGCCTTTACCATCTTCTGGCGATATAACTCTTCACAGTAAGGGTCACCTATGCTTCAACTCTCCTGTTGGTACATATCCAGAAGGTTATCCATCACTGTTCGTAAGCGGTGACGCTACTCAGGTCACGGCTACCGGATCTCTTTATACGGCTGGGCCAATCGCTGCTACCGGCGGAATCAATATTACTGGACCCTATAATCTACCAGCGTCTGGAAAGATGTCTCTTTATGCAAGGGGTGTATCTACGGATAACACCACTTTTAATCTATTTTTAGAGAAGGCCACCGGGGATATTGATGACGGCATTAAACTCTATACTGCTGGTCCCGCCAGTATAGTTCCACCGGCACAATCTGATCCCGATGGCACAGATCTAAATCCAGATGATCGTAGCATAACACTATTCACAAAATACGATCCAAGCTACGCATCTTCCGCAACATCTTCACACAGCATAGTCAAACTTACTAAGCAGCAGACTATTACCGGAGACTCCTACAGGGAAGGCGGGATTTGGGGTTCCAGAGTAATGGACTTCTTGGGTGATAGTGATTCTGATGAATATTCAGAAGAAGCAAAGGCCCACAAACAACACTATCTAAAGAAACAAAATGACACCATAGATATACACGGCAAGTCTATGGCCGTTGGTTCGCCCGGAGTCAAATACGAATTTAATCCAATCGGTTTTAATGACCCTCCGCACGAGAACGGTAGCGTAAAAATCTATAGCTGGGATGGTGACACTGACACATGGTCTCTTGCTCAAACAATACAACATCCTAACAACGCGACAGAGGTAGCTCCGAACCATTCAGAATTTGGTACTTCTGTGGCAATCGATGACACAAGCGGTTTACTGGTTATTGGTGAACCTGCTTCAGATACAAATGATACAGGGAAAGCTCATGTCTATAGAAAGTCAAGTGGAACTTGGACATATGAAGCAACAGTAGATGGGGCGACCGTGTTGACTGATGGAAGTTCTCCTTCTGTTAACGACAAGAAATTGGGCGATAGGTTTGGTCACTACGTTGCCATAGATAGCAGCGTTGTAATTGTTGGTGCTCCGGGTCAAGACTACGGAACAGACACGACAATTAAAGACAGTAGAATAAATAGTGGGGCCGTTTATGTATTTGAATATGACAGCGGTTCATCAAGATGGGAGAGAACTCAAAAGCTAGTTAATCCAGATAGAAATATTGATTACGAATGTTTGAATGAAAACGAATATGAGCAATCCTACTTCGGTTTAATTTGTAAGATTAAGGATAACACTATTGTTGTGGGCGCTCCCTCTCAGTCTCTTAGGGTTAAGAATGGGGACACTTCAATAGGTTATGTTGAAGGTGGTGGTGCCGTATATATCTTTGATAAGTCTGGCACTTGGTCATTTACCAAGGCTTTCTACTCTAGGGGTCAGGGCAGTACAAATAATGGCACAGTAGATTCTTCTATAACTTATACGTCGGCTGATTATAATGCTAACTTTGGAGCGTCCCTAGATTTCTATGGACACAACATAGTTGTGGGTGCTCCTAAGAAACAAGTCTCCAGCAAGGACAGGGCGGGTGAAGCCTATATCCTTGAAAAGTCTGGGGGAACTTGGTCGTTGAAGTATACCATTATTCCAACAGAAACATTCTCTGACAGTTCAGTGGTGCATTCTGCCGATGACCTGTTTGGATATCATGTATCAATTCTTAACGAAGATACGGTTCTAATTGGATCTCCGAAGCATGACTATGGGGCGGCTCCGTCAACCACAGCAGATACCGCAGGAACTAATACTGGAGCTATCTATGTATTTGGTATAAAGGGTGGAGATCAAATAAAGAAATTTGTTAGAGAAGAAGTCGTCTCTAATCAATTCTTTGGATACAACAACGTTGCATTTGAACAGGGTAATGATGCTCAGTTGGTATCATTAACATATGGAAAGAATACTTCAGAGTCTGCTAATGTAATAGAACTATATAGATACCTTTCCTCTATGCCTCTAAACATTAGAGGTCCGTTGGAATCTAACTCCAACACGACTTTGTTCACGGATGGTGTTATGGGTTCGTCTGGTCTAGCCCCACTGTTTACAGAGGGAATGACTCCAGCTAACGAAGACACCACTTTGATGCTTCTGGGTCCGTCTGGAATTAATGCTACCGGAACTCTTCACACTAAGGGATGGTCTCCTTATCAAACAGTCTTCAATTTAACCATGAAGGCGTCAATGATAGGGCCGAAAATTAACCCCGGAACCTATTCAACTTTATCTCTTGTTACTAAGGGACCAATAGGAGCTTCTTCTGCGGGTTGGCCATATTGGAACCTTAAAGACCATAGATATGCAAGAAAGTTTAATATAACTGTTCAATCAGGATTCTATACGAACGATACAAATGCTTTCCATATTGATGATAGCTATCCACCTTATTACTATAATGCTAATCCTCCAGAATACGAGTGGGGAGATCCTATATTGGAAAGGGGAAGATCTTACGTATTTGACCTATCTGATTCTAGCAACTCTGGGCATACATTCTATATATCTAAAATTAATGATGGCGGCGGTCCAGACAGTAACTACGCTGAAGAATATCTAAACGGTGTTTCCGGCTCTAGATCAACTCAGGGTGGGCAACTAGAATTTCATGTTCCAGACGACGCCCCAGAATATCTGTATGTGCATTGTGGGTTGCATTCTGATATGGGCTGGAGAATACAGATTATTAACAAGAGGGCTTCTACCCCAGACGGTATGTCTCTCTATATAGATCCAGCACCGCTATCTTCCAGCGACACAATGGGTCTGTTGGTAGAAGGAAGTATAGATCAAGCTTGGGGAACTCGTTCAGATACTTCTATGGGATTGTTTGCAAAAGTAAGAGACATATATCCTCAGTCAAGCGGAATAAACCTTTACACCAGATCGGTCGGCACAACTGAAATTGAGACTTCTTCTTATATGAACCTGTGGGTTCAATCCACTGGTATTGAGGGCGGCGCCAACTTTGCAGATTATATGAACTTGTTCCTAAAGCCACAAACCAAGGTTGACGTTACTTCAAACATGAATCTGTCGCTGTTGACACCAGCATACCCCACTGAAGATATCACTCTATACCTACACAATACTCAAACAAAGAAAGAAGCTAACATATTTACTCCCGCTACAGGCGGAATGAATTTATTCTTGGGTACAACTTCAGGCACTCCTTTTGGTGTATTACCTAGTAGCTCTATGAACTTAGTTATGCCGATGAAGGGTCTGTCTGGTGGGCAGCAATTTGCAAGCAGGTCGTTTGATGGAACATTCCCCGATGCCGGTCTAGATCTATATATCGGAAACACTGATACTAGTGGTTCTATGCCCCTGTTTACTAAATCTGTTTACTATGCAACTGAAGATATGCCATTGTCTATTCCTTCCTCTATCGGTGTGCATTCTGGAATATCCACGTTTATGATAAGAGGTTACAATGATTCTTCTTCTGGTATCTAATTTAGGGGTTAACAATGCCCGTTAGTTATGCTGGTACTACATTTCAAAATCCAACGCCAAAAGTCTCGGTAGCCAAAGAGTTCGTCAAGGCTGGTGATGGAACTATAATAGGTCAAAGTTATCAAATCACTTTGAGTGGAGATATTATCAGTACAGCCTCACTTACAAGTACTGGTGCTGGTCAAAGCGATTTGATGTCGAGGCTTAAAAGTACTTTTACAGTTGGAAAGCTGGGGACTCTTGAGGTCACTCCGTATGGTGGGCTAGGAGGAGCTTTTACATTTGCAAATGCTTCAGTTACAAGTGTAGATATTCCAGAGCCGTCTGACGAATCCATGTGGATACAGGATGCTCAATATTCCATTACCTGTGAAGCTGATTATGAGGGTTCAGATACCCTGTTTCCGTATCAGTTGCAGGATGTGTCAGAAACTTGGGATCTTCAAGAAAATGAAGGGGTTTTAACATTTGATTTATCTAGCGAGACCCCATACAAAACTTACACGCTGACACATACCGTAGAAGCCACCGGAAGAAGAAAGATGGTTTCTGGCTCGGTAGTTAATGACGCTTGGAAAGAAGCTGAGCTTTATGTAAAGGACCTATGTGGGGATTCGCCCGCAAATGTAAATATTTCAGAAATGCCGGGAGGCACTAGCGCTCTAGATATAGAGCAGATGGGAAGCACTTCTGTAAGTTCAATTAACGCCAATGTTCTAAACGCATACAATCACATAAGGGTGCAGAATGTTAATAAGGCTGGTGGAAGTTTTTCTCAAACAGATACATGGACTCTCGGAACAGTTAACGCTACTCAGGAGCTTGAGATTAGCGTAGAAACTTCTGCAACCGAGGGTGATTTTAATATAAGTATTAGTGGAACAATAACCGGTCTTACCACAGAGGTTGGTTCTGAGACCACAAAAACACGGGCATCTGCATACTCAAATGCGCTAGCGGTTCTTCCTACAGATTCGGCTCTTCATACTTTGGCCAACGCCCTTTATACAGGAACCGGAACTCTTTTAAGTGACCCACTAGGAAAAACTGTGGGACACAATAAGGTAAGCGGTATTATAACATATAGTGTAACCTTTAACGATAGGCTTGCCCCAGCTTTAGCAAACTCTCTTTCCACTAATATAAATGTAGAATACAACAATGCAGATGGAACTGAGAGTGTATTTGCTTCAATTCCGGTTATAGGAAGAGCGTTAGGACCAGTTTTGCAGGAAATGGGAACTACCGGAGAGAAGAAGCAGAGGGTAAGTATAGAGGCAGTTATGAAAAAAGCTCATAGAACAAGTCCTCCAAGTTCTGATGCTAAATCTTTGGCACTTACCTATATACCAACTGGAACTACTGTGATTCAGGGGCCAATTAACGAAACTTGGCAACCGTCAAATGGTTCATATAGTCTCAATGTAGAATGGACTTATCAATAAGAAGGAATTAACGTGGCAGTAATTTTAAGTTCTCCAAAAACCTTTATGGGTGCGGCTGTAATAGATTTCTCAGCTTCCGCAGGGTGGAATAGCGAAACTAGCACCTGTTCTGTAAATCTCGTTGAAGATCCTCAGACTGCTGGAGCAACGCATTTTGATCCCGCCAATCCCGGTACTGCCTATATTTTTAGTATTGGAAATCTAGAGTTTGGGGGAATACTTCAGCAGTGGACAGAGAATGTAAGTGTTAGTGGCGGAAAAACTTTTAGTGTGAACTTGAATTCTCCGACCACAGCACTTGAAGGTTCTCAGGTAATCATGAATTCATATGAAGGATTGATTCCTATTCACAATGTTTTCAGTCCGTTTGGAGCAAGGGAAAACTACGCATACGGTGGAAATTTTGGAGCCTCGTTTACCAACAGCGCGGGATATCCGTGGGGGGTTCTTCTTCAAGATATACAGAATTTAGTTAACAACAATTATGCTGGCGGGGCTTTTGGTGGTCAATATATAAGGTTGGGAGAAACATCATTTAAAATTGATTTGAGTGAAATTTCTCAACTAGCTGGTGGACTTTATTGGTATAGGGTTTCTGGAACAACTACAAGCCTATTGGCTGTAATTAAAGATGTTTGCGAAGCTGCTTCAGCAGATTTTATGGTTCAGTTGGTTGGTGGTAATCCAGATCCTGTCACTGGAGTATGCACCACACCTCCCACTATAAAAATTAGGGTGATGCCCAGACAGGCATCTCCAACCTTGGGAGTTCTGACATCTTATATAAATCAGGCTGAATCATCCGGCATACTAGTTAATAAACAGGCGGGATTAGAATTTGGAGATACCACCACATCAAAAATGGTGTTTGGTGGACCTCAGTCTAGAATGTGGGAGAATTATAGCGCAGAATTTGGAACAAAGGGGCAAATTCAACAAACCATCAGGCCGGTATGGGATATTCAAAACGGCGTCATAATGATGGGCGACCATTATCACGATGATGGAAAAGTGTATGTCAGAATTTCTGATGGAAATAATATCGTGCCCGGAAATCCGTTTTATGAATGCACTATTTTAGAATTAAGATGCGCAATGGTTAGCAGGGAGGCTTGGGAGGTTTACGCTGCTAGATACAATCCAACTATCAACAACCTGTTTCAGAGTGGACAAAAACTTCAGTCTATCGCTGCGCCAACAGATGTTATAGTGGGCGGAAGTGCTTTGGGAACCCGAATGAACAACGGTTCTGCCACTTCTCTTGATGTCGCAAATACTAGTCGGGCTGCGGCTGTTCAGTGGGCAATTACTACTCAGAAGGGTATACAGGAAACCATAGACAAAATCTATGAGTCAATAAAAAGAACGGCAGACGAATATTATGGAAAGAAATTCTTTGTTGCGATTCCTTTTGAACCCGGTGGATTTAGTAACAATGTAAAGTTTCTTTCTGAGGATATGGACGCCGTATCAGCTTGGGAAATTTCTAATTCAGCTTGGGTAGAGCCAAAACCAATAGCAGACATAAGTTACTACGATGGAGAAGGTAGATTAAAACCCTATGCTTTTTATCCTTATGGATCAGAATATAACTATACCAACATAACAGATAATTATTATATCGATGGTTTGGTAGCTATAGTGAATGGCAACCCTATTGGGGGTAGCGTAGTAGTCAAAGATATTAATATTGAGGAGGATATACATTGGGAGGAGTTTGTTCTTGGTGGACTTCCATATGTTTTATGTACCGTTCCCAAAGTTACCAAAGAAGATAGATTCTCCGTTAAGAAAGGTTTGGCCTCTCTATATAAGAATGCTCCAGTATCTTATATCATTAATGAAGGCCCACACTCTACTGGGTTTGGTGCCGACACAACAAACTTTAAAGTAGCCGAAGCGGCGATCATGCCTACCGCCGTGGGTGTTGCGCAGCAAAGCACAAGACATGTTTATGGTCCTTGGTGGAATCAGGGTAGCTTGAGTGGCAGGGCAGAAGTAGAAAATGATGGTTCTTTAAAGCCCGAGACATTTGGTTCAACCGCCCTGATGAACGCTGCCGGTATAACCAAGGCATTCGCCACCACTATGAATCTTCAGAATTCAGAATCTGGAGAAATAGAAGTAGCTGAATTGCCGACGATAGGTTTGGCTGAGCAGATAGGTGGTAATGGTCCTTATCTCAGTCAGATATCTGTAAGCATGAGTACCAGTCAAGTTAGTACTAAATACAGATTTGAAACTTGGACTTTAGATTTTGGTAAGTTAGCTAAGTATAATATTGATCGTATCTCTAGAATTAATAAAAACACCATGAAGTTCCTTCAGGAGATGAGGGAGAAATCTAAGAATCCACCGAAGGGCGGTAGGGGTACTGGTGCGGCGGGTGGAAAAGGAGGGGGCAAGGACGATAAGTATGGTGGGAAGAGCAACCAGATGATGGTTGCGGATTATGTTCAAGGTTCTCCGACAATAGTCCCCAATGTGGTTATGCAACCTCTTGGGACAACCATGAGTCAGATCGATAAGAACTACAATAAAAAGTTTGCTATGAGTCACGACGGTTTGTTTAGGCCGTTTGTAACTAGAAGAGTGGCGGCGGGAGGTACTTCATCAACAAACAACCCCAATTCTGCGTCAGGGGTTTCGGCTGCTAGCGGTGTAGCGTTGATGCCTCACCATACTGGAGTTTTACCTTCTGGGGAAGCAGTCGGAAAATTTAGTGCCACGCCAGTAAGACCCAGCGGGAGTATTTATCCGTCTGTTACAGATTTAAATCCCCTGCTTGCTGCATATGGAGCACATGATATTCAGGCAATTGCTAGAGATACCACCACAAAAGATCTGAATATTAGGAAGGGCGGCTATGCGAAGATAGAATACAGGGGTATTGGATTAAGAGGACCAATTATAGTCAACGGTTGGGGGTATGACATAAACAGAGATCCAGTACCATCTTGGTCAGGGGTTGATGTTAATTTGGGTGGTATGGGTGACAATGTAGCCAAATTCGAAACTTTTCCTCCTGATCACATGAGAAAAAGTCAGGAGTGGAAAGCTGGCCCTCTGGAAATGTATTGGGATGAGGAGAGGGGAGTGTGGGCCACAAGATGGGAGATGGTGGAGTGCAGGCTGATCGAAGACATAGTTGGTCCGAGTGGAGTGATGCATCCCACTAAAGCAAAAGCTTACGTTCTTGGTAAAGATGGTCATGACACAGGGGAAACAATTACTATTGAAAATAGAGATCCTAGTTTAAGCTTTGATATTTCCGAATCAACACACGAGGATCATATTTATTGTATAGCTATAAGAATAGGTGGTGGTTGGAGACCTATGTATATTGGTTGCGAAAAAGCCCCCGATAGTTCTCATGCCGGAAGAGGGTCCGTAGGAGTATCTCCAAGATCAATAATTGAAGAAGCGTCACAACCACCGGGAGCTAGTTCACCATGACACAATGTTGCTGCCCAGACGACCTAGATAATCCTCGTAGGTACTCCGCTTCTTGTTTCTGCGAAAAGTGTATGTCTGGAAATAATGATGGACTGAGCAGAGCAATCGATGGGTCTGTCGCGACACAGACTTGGTATATAGATCTTGGAGAAGCCACGGGGAATGCTACGCATCCAATTTGTGCGGATAGTTCTCTAGAATTAAAAAATAATAGAGTGCCGTTATTGGCGAGGCAGGGGGATGGGTTTCGCGGTTACGAAATGTCACCGGGACTGTTTTATGATATATATGGACATGGCCAAGGATGTAATTGCAATTGGGTGAGTACTCATGTAGGAGGTTTTTATGGTGCGCCGATACATTATACAGATAATTCTATGGCCGGTCAACAGCCCGGCGTGATTCGTGCTGGCGGAAGCTGTTGGCAGAGGTCAATGAAAATAACCCTTGAGGTTGAAGAACTTTGTTTGAAGAGAGAAGAGGGGAATGTTGGATACCTTAAAAGGGGTTTTGAGGAGGATATGAGGTGTGTTCGGAACCATCTAGGGGTTACGCCGGATTCCCATATAGGTGGAACTGCTCCTGATTATATAGCTACGGGAAATCCATGCTCGCCTTGTTACAACAATTCTGGAAATGTGTATGGATCTATAGATAATGGAAGCAATCCTTTCGAAGTAGATTGCAATTATCTTACTGTGGATCGGTCTGAAGCTTATGTGGACACTAGTCCTCTTTGTCATCCGGGCAATGGTTTGTCTGTAGGTAACAATAATACCGTTCAAGGAGATTTCGATAAATGTGATGACCTTGTGGATAATATTGGTGGAAAATATTTTTGGATAACTGATGATATAGGAGAAAAATATCACGTATGGTTTAGAAGAGAGGGCCAAGATATAGATCCCAGTCCTTCAGGGTCTGCTGGGGGGATTCTTATTGATATTGGTGGTTATGGTGCAGATCCGGCGATCCCGCACCTAGAGCAAAAGCTACAATTTGGGGCTGACGGATTAAATCAATGTAATGAGTTGCTTTATCTTATATGGGAGGAATTGTCATCACAATTCTATGATTTTCCTGACCCCACCCCCGGCAGCATTCTCGATCATAATCTGAGAAAATGGGCGGTGGTTTATCCTCCCATGGCTGTTAGTTGTGCCACCAGCAAGAGTCTTCCAGAATCAGCTTGTACTCTTTGTGTACGCGCTAGCAAAACTTATAGAGTAAATGGAAACCAGCCAGCCAGATTATATGACGGAAACACTGGGTTAGAGTTTGGAGATGCTGGGCCGCCAGAGATAATTGGAGGATGGGGTCATTGCTGTGCCGGTCCCGCACCGAGACTTTTTATTGAAGTCCCCACCCTGAAAGAGAGTGTTCCGCAGGCAGTCTTTGACCCCAACACAAACGAGTGGAGTGAAGTAGAAACCCCTATAGGGGGAACGGGTGTATCTGATTGTGATCCCAACGATCCTCTGTGTGTATGTTTGGATGCAGTGGGAGGACAGGGTTTTCCCGGCGGCCCACCTATAATTACAGACCATGGAACTAATGATCACGCATTATATGAATACGGACTTTCTGGAGATTTTGACTGCTTCGACTGCAACACTTTTACTCTAAGAAACATAACCCAAGGAAGTAACTCTGACACCAGCCATCTGTCCCTGCCCAATGAAGTGACTGTTTGTCCAGAGGAGCCATGTATAAATAAAATAGGCTTTCTGATTGTTTTGGATAATGACCCTTTGTATGGCACGCCAGATGATTGCTATGCTCAAAGCTGGAATACTGGGCAATGTATGTTTAATGTTGACGCAGAAAATCTTAGAAGACATTTGGAACAAAATCCAGATTTAGATGTTAGAGTTGTAGTAGTTACTCCTAAAGGCGATGAAAATTTAGCGGTCCCACAGTGTAGTAATAATTTTAGCGATACAAACTTTCCAAATGATTTCATGGGTGGGGTTCAGGCGCAAATAAACAGTGATCCTCGATGTTGTTGGGGGATGAGTGGTAGTGAGATATTCGCGAAGAATTGGGGATCAGTTACTTACCCGACACAGAGGACCGGAAACTGTATGGGTGCGTCGGGGTCGTGTGGTGCTGGTTGTTCCGGTTTTCCAATGGAGTGGGGCGGTCAGTGTTCTGGATGTGGGATACCAACAGATCAAACTTCTATTACTGGAGGGGGCAGTCTAGGTAATCTTCCTATATCTATTACAAGCGTTGATAATTGTCCGCAGATAGACAAAGATCCCGATCTTTATGGTTGGAATCAGGATTATTGCTGTTATCCAGCATCTATTAGATCAACACTTTATTGTGGCCCTCCATACCCAGATCCGGGTGGATTCAGATATACTGGTGGTTGTGATCCATCTTCGCCTCAACAGTGCGCGCCCGGAGGTCTAGCTTGTAATTGTTGCTGTTCTCCTTCCCTTGAAAGGAATTTATGTGGTAACGTCTTTCCAAAAGAACCCCAAAGGCGGGGAGGGGTATTTGAGGCTACTTGTGATAGGGTTACTGATCAAGACATTCTGGGTGCTTGGAATACTTTGACTAGCAATGGTTCTTGGATTCCCGAAGAATTTCATTTTTGGCACGGTCCAGATCTGAAGGGGGGAGTAAACCCTGACTGTATGGATGGTGATATGGGTGTGTATTACGAAAATTCACAACAGATGGCCTGTAGCACCGGAGGGTCAAGTCCAGAACCGAACTGGGACCGCTACGGAGGTTGGGTGAAATCTACAGGTTGTGGCTATTCATCGTTACACGGCGTAACGTTTCGACCTACCATGTGGGCCGATGCATATGTCCAAATTCTAGATGATATTTATGCATTGCCAGATGTTACAGACTTGGGAATGTATTTTCAACCAACACAGATGACCACCCGTCCGGGTATCGTGTCGTACTCCCGTGGCTGGTTGAATAATGTCGCCAGAGCCTTGCCTAGTTGTAAGTCGATGGATCGAACAGAGGGTGATCCTACTACGTATATAAACGATTACGACTGGGGGTGCGCTCCCAGAGTTCAATGGGGTACGGCGACGTTGAGAAAATATAACGTTGAAGTACCTCATGATCAAAATACAAATGCAATCCCAAATGATCCGAATACATTTTTTGATTGTCCTGCCGCAGTAGGCTCTCCTTGCTGGATAGAGGTTTGGGCCGCGACAGCGAGGCCACCATATGGAGGTTATTGGCAATATGTCGGTATAAAGAAAAGTGAAGCCGGGTGTGACATGGGGACGCCTAATCAAAACTTAAGAGGCACTGGCAACCTATGCCCGGACTCTTTAAGGGAATTCTGTCAATATAGAAAAGCTCCAGACCGTTGTTGTGATCGTCAAGGTCGCCCTATTTCTGCCCGGTTTGTCAGCGGTGGGAATTGGATTCCACAATCACTTGACCCCTGTAGTGGCGGTCAACCGGCGACACGGGGTTCGTGGAGTTGGGAGTATCCTGATTATAAGATAACTAATCATCCAATTAATCAAGCGTGGAAAAAGTATGGGCTGGCTAGCGATCCTTTTTGGACGAGAGATCCCCGCTCCGGTTACCGGAAAAAATATTGCGACTGCTGTCCGTGTCCTGAACCTAAAGGCGATCTAACGTTTACCATTCCTAATACAAATACTTGTTGGGGTATTAATCAGGATGGGCAGAAAACAGAAGATCCTCTACCTCTGGGGGGAAATTTCACGTTGAAGCCTATAGCGGATTCATGTGCTTGGGCGGCAGAATTTAATAATTCGTTTATTACTGAAGCCAAATTTATCAAGGGCAGAAACAGTGAGGGTGTGTCTATTGACGGGACATTCGACCGGGTGTTTGGTTGGAACAATTATCAATTACATCTATACCATAGAAATGAAATGATTGCAATATACAATCTTGAGATTGATGATCTGGGCAACACGTGGCCATGTTCTGGGTCATTGACGCTTAATAGACAAAATTATACCATGATAAGTAGTTTTACGAACATAGAATATATTTTGAGTGGTGATAATGAACATCATGGAGATGCCCATGTATGTGACCCATGTTCTTGGCAGGGAGAGGACAATGCCTTTGCAGAACTTAGATTAGAAACAGTAATATTCGATGGGACGACGAACATTCCGCGACAGCAGGAACTTCTAGAAAAAATACATAATGCATCTATCACTTTAACTTCTACAGATGGAACAACAAAAACTTATACACTAAAAACTGATGGGTCTGCAAATGCAAGCAATCTGGAGTTCAACTGGGAATTGCCAGACAGTGGAAGTTGGTCGTTTATAGCCAGTGGAGGAACTATTCAAAACCTTGCTGATCTTATCGCTTCTCCCTCTGGTCACGATGGAAAAATAGTGTTGGAATACCCAATACCGGGAATGCAGAATCATTATGCCCGTCACAATGTGTTCCGGTTTATACAGGCGGAAACGGGTGTTGCTGGAAATACTAACATTATTTATAATGATGAGTTTAAAGAATGGTGTAAGCTTACAAATCCAAGAGTGAGCTATCAGGTGGCGCCTGTGTGTCCAGATAAATTTATTGGTGGAGAATATTGTGAGTCATACCATGGTGTACCCGTGTCTACTCAAGTTTGGGGTCAACCACCAGACACTCCATTTTATGGGGGAGTATTGGGAGGAGGGGTTAAATGTTATGACAGACATCCTTCTTCGTGGCCTCATTCTTGTCCCTGTACAGATCCTGTTGTAAGATGTCTTCCAGATACTATTACGGTAACGATATGAACTGTGAATTTAAACAAACAAAAGAAAATACTTACCAGTGTAAAAACTGTGGTAAAACTATAGAAAGCATTTATGGGCCAGAAATGTTTTCAATGGAATGTACCTATGATCCAGAACAGGAAGAAATTATGCCCGAACCCCTAAAAGACAACGGGGGAACACCCTCTTTTTTGCAAATGGCAAGAAATGCTGGAGCTTCTGTGGTGAATCATGCAATGAATTCTTTTCAATCAGTTCCTGCTAATGTTAAGGAAGAAAGGATTAGTATATGTCAGGGATGTGAGCATTATAATTCAGAGACTACGAGATGCAACGAGTGCGGGTGTTTCATTAATATAAAGGCTGATTGGGCCAGTGAGAAATGCCCTATAGGTAAGTGGGATATGTGGACAAGTGGACAGTCTGGTGGATGTGGCGGATGCGGAAAAAAATAGCGAAAATATAACCTTAATAACAAAATTGGTGTATATTACTTTAAGGAGGTAATACTTATGGCTACAATTACATTTTTAGCCGGTGAAGGCAGCGAATCCATTGCTCACCTACAGGGGTCAGGCTTAGGATTCTATGGTTCTACATTCGGTTCGTCTGTACAAATTGGTTCATTCCAAGACACTACCTTTGTAACCAATGCTGATGGAACTACACAGGCACAAGATGGCGATAATATCAAATACGTAAACTCTCATAGTGGTATTTATGGTGGTAACCCGACTACCAGTGGGCTTCTGAATGTCCCAAGTAGTAGATCCACTCTGAATATTAGATTTGATCATACTAGCGCTGTAAACGTTCAGAATGCACAGCTTCGTGTGTATGACAGAGAGAATATCAACTATCCCGCTAGTGGTGTTAGAACCATGGTCGCGGAAGTCTCAAATCCTGTTAACACGTATCCAACTACCGATCCGGGTTCTGGTGATGCTCTCTGGTGGGGTGACGACGAAAGATATACCTACACAAATAAGAATGGTGTGGTGTTCGTCGGTGGGGCCAACGGAGATGCTCGCATTAATGCGACCGCTGGTGGTACGCTCGAAACAGTCGGCGGCACTGGTATTATCGTTCCTTTGATGGATAACCCCGGCAGTGGCGGCAGACTAATCGGTGATGACGCTACTTTCGCTGGAAAGAACTCGCGAGTTACCAACAAGATGTTTGGCGGAACTGGTGTAGATATGAGACACGACTGGTTCGTATCTCTTTCCGCATCGCCAACTTCTATTGGTTCAAAGACTAAGTATGGACTTTACTTCTCTCTAGAATATCTATAAGATTTATACTGTCCATATAAAAAAAGACCCGGCGGCTAAATGCTACCGGGTCTTTTCTTTTAACTATATAGCGTAGTGTTTATTCTACGCTCTTAGTCTTCGGGTTCCATTTAACCCATCCGCCATCAGGAAGCCAGTTGCCTTCCTTGTCCTTCCTCTTGGGGAATAGTCCCCCGCCCTTCTTCATGGAGCCAAACTCCAACCTTGCTCCACAATCTGAACATCTAATTTCATAGTATTGATTTTCATCTACCGTGCGAACAACAAATCTCAGATTTTCGCTTCCGCACTTGCCGCAGACAGAATTCTCAAAGACTTCTTGGAAAGTTCCTATCTGGGAAAACAGATCTCTGGGAGAGTCCGCTTCAAATTCTGCTGACAATCTTCCGCCGTTAGTTGTGTAAGTAACCTTCATTAGTTTCTCCAATTCTCGTCGTAAACTTTAATATCTTCTGGGATTTCCATATTTCCATTCTGATACTTATTTAAAATAATCAGCATGGAAGAAGCTTTTTCCTTGGTTATATCCTGAATAGAACCATATCTCTGATCTCCGCTATTGATAAAGGACAAAACGTTAATGTCTAGCTGGCGACATTTATTATCTATGAAGCTAACTTGCTGGACACTAATCTTTTCTTCTGGATTCCAGTCTCCGTCAGTAGGTTTAGACGGAGTGGTTTGTTGCACAATAGAAACAATATCTTTCTTAGAAAGCTCTTCCGCTGCCAGCTTTCTTAGCTTGAGAGCCTTTCTTAAAGCTCTGCCTTCTGCTCTCGTGCTTGCAGTTGCTACTGGATGGGCGCAAAATAGGTCATCTGTATTGCCGTGCCACACGTCTGCCACTTCTGAAAACACTTTGATTTGACCGCTATTCATCCAGTCAAAAACCACTCTGTAGACAACGGTTGCTCTACCGGGACCATTGGAGTCGGTGGCAGGATGAACTTCGTGCGGACCACTTTCTATGATTGAGCCGAGAAGCAACTCGGAAACACGTCTAAGTCCAGCGCAAATAGGGTTGCCGTTGATTAGTTCAGACTCATCAAAATGAGACATGACATAATCATTCCACTCCGAAGACAGCATGGAAGGAGATTCTGATTCTTCCTGCTCTTCTACGTTTTCGGTTTCTTCTGACAAAACAAAATCCTCTATATCTATTCCTGCCGTTTCCAATTCTTCTGTGGACATCTAAATCTCCAATTCAATAAATCTTTTTGATTTCGACGGAAACCTATCTTTAATTTTAGATAGCTGCTCTAGAACAGCGGACAATAAGTTTCTCTGAGTTTTGTTAGAAACATTTTTAGTTAGATGCTTAACTCTAATCACCACATATCCCATGGCGAGTAAAAGCCCGTTCTTTTCAGCATCCGCTTTAATGTGATGGTTTAGGTTTGCTTCTCCCCATATAGGAAAAAAGTGTGCCGGTCCATCTACTTCTATTGCGGTCTTCAATTCGGGAATAAACAAATCAATTTCGAGATTCTGGTTGGGTATCAAACCCTTCTTGTGAAATATAACATCGTAGCCCGCCTCAGTCAACCCCTCTCTCAGAAATTTCTCAGACTTTGATCCTTCCCTGCTAGCGACCCTGACTGCCTGAGCAGCAGCGTGTCTGAGGTTTTCTCTCTCCACGTCTGTCATCTCCTCCCACTGTTTCTTGGCTTGAGATGAACGACGTTCCTTCTCATCATCATCCATGTTTTCCCAGTGGAGAGCCATGCCGTCACTAATCTTAATTTTTTCTTCATCCGTTCTGTTCTTACCCTTGGTGGGATGCTTGTGTCTTCCTGTTTCTAAAGCAACCTTTTGAGCCTTACTCTTGTCCCGCACCTGCTCCCCGTTTTTGATTAATATTCTTCTAATCTTATTTGGGTAAGTTCCAAGATCTTTAGCGATCTCGTAGGTACTCTTATTTTCTCTGTACTGCTTTATAACAAAGCCTTCATCTATAGATTTAGCCATTTATTATCTCCTCTAGATCAGAGAGGTTAAAATCATCCATAATACCCACAACATCTTTGTTGCAGAAATTTTTTATAGCTTTGGCGTGAGTTTTGCTTCTTGCTATTAGTTTAATATCAGGATGCCTGTAAATTGAAAGTAGCGTGTGGTAATTATCGGGATCTCTCAGCCACTCTAAATCCCAAACATAGAAATACTTATCCGAAGCAGTGACTGATTTTATAAGGGTGAGAGCCGTGGATGAAGAAGTAGCAACAAGAACCCCTCTAAAGCCCCATATTTCGGTCATATTCATTATACAGAAAGCGGGTTCGATAACATTGCTAGAAAGATTTTCAAAAAATCCCACATAAGAATGTTCAGCACTTTTATTAGATTTGTTATTTATATTTCTCACCGCATAAAAAGATAGTTGCGAGCATGAGAAATCGTTCATCATTACGCCTATATTCATATTTATCCTCCTCTATAGTATAATTGGCCTTTCAAAGTAGTCGGGCCTCCAAGCTCTGCCCGCTGCAAAATGCCTGACTATAGTGTCTTCTTTTTTGGTTGGATTGATGTAAAACTGATTTCCACCATCTTCCTCTGGGATCTCTGTTACATTCCAATTGGGAGGAAGAACTTCTACATGCTCATACAATTCTGGTATATCGTAAACGGTGTATTCATTAATTTCTGAATGCCAACCATAGTGAGGCATGGTGAGGAATGAGTCCCAGCTATGTCTCTGTATACCGCAAAGAGAGTACCAAGAGGCTTGCTCTCTGAAGATATCCCAGAAAGCCGAAAGTTCTCCCATCGAGCCTATAGTCTTTTTATCCTTTAACTCTTCGTATCTCTGGTCATCAAGTAATAGGTCGAGCATCTTCAAGGCCCACTCATTGATCTTCAGGGAATAGAGTCCCATGCAGTGAGTGTTGCAGGAGTCCACGGAATACGTGAAGGTCTTGTTAGTTATAAACGGCATTCTACCATCAACTATACACATGTCGGCGTCGATATGAGAAAAGGTATCTCCCTCTTTGACCGTGCCGTCTTTTATCATGTCGGTTAGCTTGGTAAATTTCCACCACGTAGGATGGTCTCTGTAGAAAGGTTCTCCACCACGGAACTCAATGTATTCAAAGCCGTGGTGGTGGCTGTATTCTTTGTTTCTGGGAGACATATATTTGTCAAAAAACTCTTGTCTCCAGTCAGGGTAATTGGCAATTACAAAAAGAAACTTTGTCATGATAGCCACCCCTCTAGAGTTACAACGGGTTCCCAGCCCAGCATAGACCTAATTTTATCTATATTTGCTAAGGTAGTTCTAGCTTCTCCGGGTCTTTCTGGGATATGCTCCAAGTCTTTTCCAATCATCGTAGCCAGTTCTAGCACGCTGTGGTTGGTCCCAGTTCCCACATTAAAGGTTTCTCCTAGCACATCTGGGTTGTCGGACATGGCCGCTAAAATATTAGCCTCTACCACATCGGCAACGTGCGTAAAGTCTCTTCTTTGTAGACCATCTCCTACGATGGTCATGGGTTCTCCAGCGGCAACCTGCCTTTGAAAGATTCCCACTACGGGAGCATACTGGCCTTGCAATGGCTGTCTTTCTCCGTAGACATTGAAGTATCTAAATACAACGGTAGGAAGACCAAATAGATGGTAGTACATTTTGCATAGCTCTTCGCCTCCCACCTTAGTGACGGAGTATGGGTTTAGACAGTCGTTGGGCATCGTCTCAACCAGAGGAGGCTCGTTGACCAACCCGTATGCAGACGACGTGGACGAGTAGACGACCCTGTCAGCACCGTACATTCTGCTGGCCTGAAGAATGTTGCACGTTCCCACTACGTTGACCTGAGCGGCCTTCACGGGGTTCTTGATGGCTGGCTGGATGCGAGACTCTGCCGCTAAATGGAAGACAAGATTGACATTTTCAAAATGCTTTTCTATATCTTCATATTTAGAAATATCTGCCGTAACTTTTTCAGCCCGATCATTCCAATAAAATTTAGAATTACATTCTGCTGATTCATTATCCATAGCAACTACTTCGTGACCATCCATTATAAGACGGTCAACGACATGACTTCCAATAAACCCGGCGGCTCCTGTAACTAAACACCTCATATCATCTCCTCCACTTTTTCCATTAGGTCGTCCATTCGACTCTTGATGGTATGTTTTTCCATAACCTTTTTTTGACCGCTGTACGCAATCTTTTTTCTCTCGTCGTCGTGTTCTAGATAGTACTTAATTTTTTCTAGACACTCTTCTTCGTTGCTGTAATAAATCATATCAATATCTTCTTTAAAAACATCATAAATTCCTGTCGCCGCATCAATCCTGCTTGTTATAACCATAGCTCCACAGGCGGCGCCTTCAAAAATTCTTCTGGTTATCTCTCCATTGTTTGCAAACTGAAAGACCATCTTGCTTTTTCTGAAGAGATCCCCGTTTTCTTTTCCGGTTAATCCGCGAGTGTTGAAAAAGCTGGCTCCCAAGTTTTTCTGTAGGTGTTCAGTTAGCCCGAATCCTCTAGATCCAGTTGTTGTCGAACATTCTCTTATCTGCTCTGTATCGTCTGGATAATAAACCAGAGTATCTGCCCAGTGTGTCAGCCACATAGACTGCATGCCACGATTTTGGTATAGAAAATGACATCTGAGGTCTGGCGTAAATACGAGATCGCTATGCTTGGTAAGCTCTAGGTGGGATTGATATGTTTGTGGCTCATCTCCGCATTCTTGAACCATTAGATATTTGCCAAAGTTTTCTTTTGTCCAGTAAGGCTCCCCTTCTCTGAGAGGACCGGCGTTAGATAAGAAGACTACATCTGGAACAAACTTTCCTGATTTTATGTCTTCCAGCGATTCCTTAAATCCATAGGTCTTGTCATGAGACGGAAGGGCATAGTGTTTTATATCGTAGCCTCTTTTCTGAAGCTCTATCCTCATCCCGTATCCGATGTGCCACTGTTCTTTTTGAGTTGGGTCATAGTCATAAAAGAGTGATATTTTCATTTTACACCTCGTAACATCCGACACCTTTTTTAGAAATACTTATTGGAATCACCATCCTGTTTAATCGTATCTTTGAAGTGTCGTATCCAGTTTTAGTAAACAGCAGAAAGAAACCTCCGTTGCCAGCGCCACAAAGTTTGTGACACAGAACATCTTTCTCTTCGCTTAACACCTTGTCTATTCCTGAAACCGCCGTATTGTTTATTGTAAGCGGATTGCTTTCTTTCTTTTTTTTCCATCCTTCGTTAACTATATCGACAAAAGATTTTATATCTGATTGCTCTATAGCTTTTTCTATTTCATCTACAAGAGACAGAAGTTTTTTACTTTTTCTTTCGTTTATTTTTCCAAGAAGTCTCGTTGATTTTCTACTTACTTTTGTATGTATTAAATGCATGTCAAGATTATGAAATATGTTAGAATTTAACGGTTCAATTTTTACGACGTTTGGTTTTTCTATATCAATCCTATTAAGACCTCCGATACCGCAGCCAAAAGGGTCTTGATATCCGACCAGAGGATTGAATTTTCTTTCTATTAATATTGATTCACTACAGATGTCGAAATTTGTCTTTTTAATTTTTTGATGTTTGCAAACAGCCTTAATTAAGCCAACTAAATAAGATGAGGATGAAGCCAATCCAGATCCAGAAGAAAAAACATCGCTTGTCAAGGAAGAGGTGCATGGAGAAGTTTTAAAATGTCTAAAGCATTCTCTTACTAGATTGTTTTTTATGTCACAAATATTCTTTTCTTCTTCCCTAGTTGTGTAGTTAACAATGTATTTATGTAGTCTGCTGCTAAACCCTAGCACATCTTGGTGTAGGGTGATGTAGGTTCTTAAATTTATAGCGCAATTAATTACAGATCCATGACCATTCTTGTCTATAAAGCTTTGAAGGTCAGTAGAACCGCCAGCAAAGGAAACTCTTAGAGGGCAGCTAGATATTATCATGGTTGATTTTCATTGACAAAAAACAATCCCCTGACCACAAAATGAAAGCATGAGTGCCAAGGGTCTCCAATCTTTTGCCACTCTTCTTCGTCTAATCTAGCCAAAGATTTTAGCTCTTCTGTGGCCTCTTCGTCAAAACGAAAGCCGTGGCTACCCAGAAGGTCAATCCAATACTGGTGAGGCTGGCAATTCACATGATGGTGACCTCCCTGTCCCGGTCCCGCAAAAGTCATCGCTAAAAATTTTGCAGACTTGAATGTCTCAATAAAATTAGGCGCTGATGATTCCTGAACATGCTCCACAAATTCGCAAGACCAACACAAATCAAAATTTCCAATAGGCTTAAATGGCCCGTCTTTTTCATAATCATGTCTATAGACATCATCTTTGACCGGAGATGAGTCTATTGCTTCTTGAAGTCCTTCTATGCCAAGAACTCTACAATCACGATCTTTGAAGAATTTGACAGACCATCCTGCGCCGCAACCGACATCTAAAACAGACTCAATATTGAATTTATTTATAAGACCTTCCCACATATGAGGGTAATATGTTCCTGCATCTCCACCAATAGAGCAGCCTCCTAAATGAGAATTTTCTTCAGACCCTTTAAATTCTCCTTCAAGATTCATTCTGCCTTCCATCCTGTCCATTTTACTCTCCTAAAAATACCTCGCTAAATTGTTTCATCACATTCTCTGGGCTATAAGTGTCTTTATAAACATCCCAGTCCTTACCCTCTATGTCAGACTTTTGAATGTTCATCAGTATTGAAAATAGTTCGTTTACATCTTTATAGTAAATACCATATTCGCCAAGAAGGTCTATATGCCCTCTGTCGTATCCTCCAACCCCATTTTCTCCCGCAGGAATTATTCCATCCCAAGTAATAATGGGGTTATTCTGAATAGACATTTCCGCAATGGTCAAGGGAAAAACCTCACCATCTACTCTTGCGTGTAGCATGGCATCACAGGATCTGCAAAATTCACAAATTCTATTTAGATCTCCAGTCCAAGGCAAAAATTTAACTCTCTCATGTTCTACGAATTGTTCGGTATTTAAGAATGCGAAATATATATCGGATCTTCTGGATACAGCTTCAGAGACAGCCTGTTTAGCAAAAGGAATGCTGAACTGCGTGTGTCCTCCGTGACGACCTATAACAAGAGCGTCTTTAGGAATTCCCATTTCCTCTCTTAGATCGGTGGTTACATCGGGCTTTTCTATAATGTGATCTACGTATGGATGGTTTCCGCCGAACTTATCTACAATATATTTGCAGACCCCGGCGTATACATCTCCGTGAGGCTGGTCGCATCTAAAGACACAGTGAGCCAGTGTTTTACAATTGGAGGGCATGAAGTAATCATTTTCCCCGCCTTTTATTGCGTAGAATGCGTCTATGCCTTCTTTATCTACGAGATATTCTAGATGTTCCTGTAGCCCCTTATTGCAGCCTCTTATACCCTTGTTTGACCAGACGTGAGGGTAAAGGAATACTTCAAATTCAGAAGCAAACCTTGAGTATGTAGGGATGGGTCTGGTGTTCGTAGAGATGACAACCGACTCGTTGCCCAAGATTTCCCTATTGTACTTTGCGTATTTATAAAGACAGATTTCCGTTCCTCTGTCTCCCAGTTGAAATGAATGAAATGCAATCTTCATTTATATATATCCTTTAGTTCCTCTAATTGATACTTTATACTTGGCATTTGTATGTCAGTATCAAGGCATCTGTTTATGAATTTTTTGTCTTCAACACTATTAATATTTGTCTGTGTTTTGAAGACCTCTTTAAACAAACACAACAAGTCAAACTTTCTAATCGGTGTTGATCCAACCTGAGTGATGAAATCGTATTCTTCCCAGTGATCAAAAATTACTCTAGAAATTTTGGCCCATTGGTAAGTTGTTATTCCGTTCCAAAAATGATTCGAATATCCGTCTACTGTTGAAGTCTGCGATAAAAACCATGACAGCAAAGATTTTTTATATCGATCTATTCCGATTATAGAAGTTCGTATTGTCTTGAGATTTCTCTCTCTGCGTAATTCTAATATAGAAGCCTTGCTAATGCCATACGAATCAACTGCGTTCGGTCTTACATGTTTTCCGTACAACTCGCCAGAAGAAATTTGTCCATCAAAGACACAGTCGCTATCTGGATGTATATATTTTATGCCGCGTTTAATATTCTTAATAAGAAACTTAGGAAGTTCATAATTTATACTGAAGTCTTTTGTCTTTTGTGGAATAGATCCTATGCAATTGATCAATAGGTCTCCATCAAAATCTCTGATTGAATCTTTAAACTCCTCAGACGGCCATCTACCTTTATTGCTCTTTACATTCCATTTAGATTCTAGATAGAATTTAGCTACGGCATCTCCCAGCATGCCTCTATCGCCCAGAACTAATACCTTCATTGGTAAAAATCCTTTTTGGATAGTAATTGTCTCAAAGACTTTTTGCTAATTACGTTGTTCATAGAACTATATTCCCCGCCCTTAAACGAAACTTCGTTATAGGTTTGCAAGGGATGCATCATATAGCAGTCTGAAGACTCCAAGTATTTCATCCTAGGTATTTCTTCAGAGGAGGCCATTATTTCATGTATCTTTTCATTGATTCTGGGCTTGCCTATAATATACTTCAGTCCAAACTCTTTCTCATATAGATCAAAAATATCCTTGACTAGAAAACTTTTTAAATTAGGTATGACATTGACGTTTCTCAATTCTAAAGAAGACTCAATAACATTGATAGCTTCTTCAACATCTATCATGAAGCGAGTCATATGCTCTTCATATAAAGTCAAGGCTATCTTATTATTAATGGCATTCCATATCAGGGGTATAAGACTGCCCGTTGAATTCATTACATTTCCATATATGACAGTCGTCAGTCTAGTGTCAATGTTTTCATTGCCCAGTATAAAAGATTCTCCAGCAATATATTTCATTGATCCATAAATAGTGGTAGCGGCCCTGCTCTTATCTGTGCTTATAAAGCATGCAGATTCAAAGTCGTTTTCTATTGCCGACCTCTTGCTATTAAATGCCCCGTGAACTATCGTGTGTAGTGCTTCTTCTGCATTGTGACTACATGTATCTATTTGCTTTAAGCTGGCAGTAAAGATACCTACATCATGATGCTTTGAAGATCTTTTTAGGAGATCGTAATTTCTAATGTCTCCAATAATAAAGCGCACTTCAGGATATAGTTTAGATAGGTAATAATGCTTAGCCTCGTCTCGGCTAAAAACAGTAATATCGTTTTGACCATAGTATCTGTCTACAATATGCTTTCCGAGAAAACCCGCTCCCCCAGAAATAAATATTCTTTTATTCTGCATCAATCTACCCATCTGATAATTTCAAATGCTTCGGCGTATTCGTTGTTACTTTGGGCGCCTCTCACAGAAGCAATTGCTCTCACATGATCAAAACTTCTAAACTTTCTAACCTGTGTTTCAATTAGACCATATAGTTCTATTTTTCTATCTACATCTATATCTACAAAGTAATTCGGGTTAAACTGTTTGTAGTTGTGAGACCAGAAGACAACGTGTGGTTGTTCATATACTAACACTGTCTTAACAAAGAAGTTGATGTCGTGAGGTCTTAGTGCGGTCAGCGCAGCCTCGTAGACAGCCCTGTGGTCTTGATTGTATGAGGGGTGAGGTATATAGATTTCAAGAGGCTTAATCTTGTTGATATATAATTCAAAGTCTGGAATGAGATTACTAACATTGTATTTATTTACGGGGTGATGAAGTAGGTGGCTTTCGAATCCTACTTCTTCTTTCACTTTATTGAATTCTTCTATCCTCTCCTGTCTGGTAAGCAGGGAGTTTCCATGGTTTTGAATCTCTGCACACCCACAGTGCAATACAAACGTGTCTTGGTCTAGAATCCCCCCGCAGCCCAGCACCTCATCGTCAACGTGAGGAGATATGATAAGTTTAACCATGGCTGGCCTCCGTTAAGTATAACTTACTACCGTCCCCGCATACAACAAAGGCGTTTGGATAGGGGTCTTGCAGCGCCCTGATCTTATTGTAAATTTCTTGAGCGGTTGATAATTTAAAGTCTTCTAGTTTTATCTCGCTCATCTCTGGCGTTCTTCTCTTTTTAAGGGAAGACCTATCTTGCTTAGTTTCTTGGTGTTTTGGATAGGTGAGTAAAAACCTTCTTAACAATTCAAAGGAAGCGTCAGCTAGGTTGGAAAACACATTCTTTAAATCGCCTTCCAAGCTGAGATCTTCTTTGTCTATAATCGGTCCCGCGTCTATCTTAGCGGATGCTTTCAATAGCGTAGCCTTTGTTTTTGTCAACCCGTCAATGATTTGGTGTTGTATTGGAGATCCACCAGCATATTCTGGCAGATCGGATGGGTGTACGACTACGGTGTAGTTTGACCCTACGTATTCAGCAGAAAGAATTTCGCTCCAGCCCACGAGGATTGTTATATCAAAACTTGTACGGTTGGTGTGTATATTAAAAGCTTCTGGATTTGTGGCTAGAGATAGATGGTAACCATTAAGAGATGACCAAAAGCTCAGGACATCAAATGTTTGTATGGCCCAGTCCCTATATCCGCAAAAAAGAATCTTCATGCTGAAGTGACTCTTCTGAACTCGGTTCTGTAGTCTGGAGCGGTGAAGTGGTATGTCCTAGAATCTCCATCTGTTTCTCTCCGTCCAAAGTCTATCCCCACGATAGAATGATCCCACGTCTTCCACCTGCTACTTATATCATGTCTTCTTGGACCAGCTAATGCATCCCAATGAGGGTAATTTTCCTCTGGAATCACTCTTTTTATTTCCTCGTGATTTCTCACCCACTTTCTGTGGAAGTAGGGTCCAGATATGGCACACTTAGCCCCTTCTGATTTGAAGAGAGGGCTTTTCCAACTCTGGTCATATTCACAGGTGAGCGATTCGTAGTATGCCAAGTTCGCCAATCTCAGCCTCAAGACGAAATCATCATCCTCACAGCCCCCTCCGTAGTACCTTTGATCGAACCATCCGATAGTTCTGAACAACTCTTTTGTCACGCCCAGAAATGCTACGTTCCATTGAGAGGCAGCAGCATATCCATGATGCATAAGCTGTAGGATAAGCCTTACTTCGCTGGCCTTGGGAACAACTCTGTCGTTCATCAAGATAATGGTTTCTGTGGGTGACGTAGCAACCGCTTCATTCACTAGTTCTGCGTATGAATCGTATGCGCCGGGGTGTCTGTCAATGCGGTTGTTCCAGTGTACGTTAAACTCTTCTTTTAATGGTTCAAGAGCATCGGTCTGAGTCTTTATTACTCTTTCGGCATGATCATGTTCTCCACAGTGGAGACAAATTGTTATATCTCTATCTATATACGCTGGTTCTGGCATGATTATTTACCTAGATCATACTTAGTTGGATAATCTGTACAAATTGCATAACAAGAGTCATGTAGACAGTCATAAGATTGTAATTCTGGTTTCATGCATATTGTTCTTGGTGTAACTGCGTAGCCCGGATAACTTACTATATAGCCCTGACTGGTGATGGTGTAGTGATCCTCTTGATGCCAAAAGCAATGAACATCGTCCAACTTCAACATGAATTCAAGAGCTTCCAGATTTTTTGCGTGACACAATAATTTTTCATTTTGCAGAAACTTGCGATCTATCGGGAATTTTGGGTCATCATGCCCAAGGAATAATTCAAGCCCAATTTTCCACACGTCTATTTCTACGTCGTATCCTTCGTTGATGGCCGTATTTATCCTAGAAGGATGGTTTTCCCATTCGGATTCGGAGCCAATTAGGTTTCCTCTGTGAGATATTATCTTCATGGTTCATAGTGCTCCAAAAAGTAATTTAGATCTTCAGGAGTTCCAAGACCCCACATCTTATCGATTTTCTTTGCGCGAATTTTTTTACCGTCATTGATGGCTTCGTTAAAAACAGGACAAACATAAAACTCTCCATTTATCCTTATGTCTTTTTCAATCATCTGTTCACAATATTTTACATAGTCGCAGCCTCTTTTCCAAAAATAAATTCCAACGGTGGCGTTATTGCTAATGGGTTTTTTCTCTGCTACTTCAGACACAAAACCGTCTTCACCGATTTTTGCGAAGGACCATTTCGGATGAGTGGCCTCAAAGGTAAGGATGCCTCCGTCGATTCCATCAGCATTGAAAGCGTACAAACATTCATTGCTATTCCATTCAACAAATTGATCAGAATTCGCCGTGATTAAAGGTTCGTCGTTATTAATAAATTCTTTCGCTAGAAGTGTTGTACATGCAGCGCCTTCTGTAATACCATCAACTTGTATAATTTTACAATTAGCCTTTATCAGTTTCAGGAGATATTGAAGATTGTATTTTTCATAGTGTTCCTTTTGGACAATAAAAATATAGTTCGCTTCAATATTTAAGTTTTCAACAACTGTTTGAATCATAGGTTTGCCATTGATTTCTACCAGTGGTTTTGGAAAAGTGTATCCAGCACTGGCAAATCTACTACCCCCTCCTGCCATTGGAACTAAAATGTTCATTTTTTCAGACCTCCAAGGAATATTTATTGGTTGTGGATCAGAGAGAATTTTTATGGCATCGTCAATTTTTTCTTCAGTAAGATCGTCTCTGTTTTCAACGGCCACGAGGCTGGCTCCAGAGTCAATTGCTCCCTGTCTTCCTATGTGACTGTCTTCAAAAATTACGGTATGTCTAGGAATGCAATTACAAACCGTCATGCATTTCCAATACATTTCAGGAAATGGTTTGTTTTTAATTACGTCTTCGTTGCTTATATAGTAATCAATATATTCAAGAAGTCCCAGCTTAAGTAAAACAATTTTGACAGTGTTTCTTATGCTATTGCTAGCGACACAAATATGATATCCAAGTTTTTTGATTTTTTGAAAATAGGCAATAAGCTGACTGTCAATGTTTAAAGAAGAAAATATCTTAAGGGTTTCGTCTTGTTTATTTCTCCATATTTCTTCATATCTCTCTACCGGCAAACCCCTTTTTTCTGTTAGGATTTTAAGCTTTTGCGAAGTGGGTAGTCCGTCATATAAGCTTAGGTGTTCTTCTCTGCTTATAGTATATTTTTTATCCAATCTTTCCAAAGATAAATTCAAAGATTCGTAGTGAATTTCTCTACTGTCTATGAGCACACCATCCAAATCAAAGATAATAAGCTTGTTTACCATATTTCTTTTCCATCTTCCCTGACTATATTAAACCCAACGCCTGATACTGAAGTTTGAATATTGTGATTGTCCAAATGTTTTTTCAAGATTTCTTCTGGACATCTTTCTCCTATCCTTTGGGTTCCTTCATATTCATTAAAAAGCTTAGAATAAATGTTCATTGAATTGGAATTGCCGTATGCAAACCAATCGTTAACTGATAATTTGCCCGGAATAGGTCTGTCTTTTACATGTATTGTATTCTCTTCACATTTAGGAAATTCAAATTCGTGAGAGTAAATAAGATCAGAACGGGCACGCACTACAACATCGTATATAAAACCGTGTCTGAGTTCATAGTTTGATTTTAGTTGATTGCACATCCAAATAGAATAAAACATACTCTTAGCATTTGCTTGGAAATACGGCTCTTCAAATAAAAATACTTTGGCATCTAAAAAATCGATAACATCGTGGAGATTTTTGTTCTCGTATGAACCGTATTTCTCGGTGTCAACCTCGCTTTCAGTTATTTTTCCATCTTCGTTGCTGTAAAGAAATTTATACTCCTCTTTAGTATCTTTGTGCCAAAAGTGGCAGAAAACATCGCAATTATTGGGTCGTATAATATGTTCTAAAAGATTCTGTTTTGTGAGATCAAAACTTCTGATTTGTCCAGATAGACATAGGGCAGTTCTCATGTCATCTGCCCCTATTCGAAAGTATAGTGAGCAGTGCTTGCATGGCTCTAGCCTCCGTAGTACCATACTTGATAAGCCATTCCCTCTGTCTTAATATCATGTCATAATATTCGTCAGTTGGCTTATCATTTATGAGTAATCTATTTATTATAGACTCCAATTCTTCTAGAGTGGAATAGCTAAAGCACGGAAGATTTTGTGGGGCGCACAGAGGAGGCTTTTTATCGTAGTCCCTAAACAAGAGACATGCTCCGCTAGCTAGAATCTCATAATGTCTCAGAGAATCCCATCCGCCCTTCTTGCAGGTTAGACCAAACCACGACTGACTCATGTCTTTATAATAATCTTTCTCATCAGAAAAACAATATAGCTGCCTAGTATCTCCCCCTAATATTTGCGGTCCGAAAACGGCATAAGGGGGTGCGGTCTTTTGTATGATCTGTATTTTCTTGGTAAAGTTTAGAGAGCGTATCTGGTGATGAGGAATACCAAATCCCGTTGGGTATACTCCGTCTTCCTCTAAAAACATTTCTCTTTTAAAGCAGGGCTTCTTTGTGATTCTTTGGTGGTCATGTCCATCTAAATACCAAACATTCGGAGTGATGGCGTTAATCTCTGGGTAATCAGTGACATTGTATGAGTCTGTCACGCCATACAAAACAAAATCTACCCGACTGTGATCTCTATTGGAGATGTCTTGTATAGGTTCAGTGTACAGAGTAAATCCTGCCCCGTGCAGTTCGTCTTTTGGACTGTCAGAGAAATCAGCGTACAGTATCTTCTTCTTGGGCCAGTCGATACAGTCCTCTCCCATGATGCTGCGGAGGCCGTGCAGCATACAGACTTCTTGAAAGTCTCCAGCGGAGTTGGGGTCTCGCCCTGTTAGATATAGAAGTTTCATATTGAATCCGCTCTGTCAACTATCTGCCTAAAACATCCCTCGTAGTCAAAGAATTCTTCGTAAACCTCTTTGCCCCTCTTCATATAACTGTGTATATCGCTAGCTCCCTTGGAGGTAATGATCTCATACATATCTTCTATTTGATCTTCGTGAATCAAAATGCCAATATCCTCAAAGTCAAACCCGTCAGGAAATGGAATCCACGGATCGTCATATATATAAACTGGAACAGCCATGCATTGTAGGGCTTCGTTTATCCTGAAGGAAGTTTTGCCGTATCCTCTTGGGCATAGGGCAAAAAGAGATCTCAGCATGGTCTCTAGGAAGGCGTCGTAGGTTATATTCTCCGAGATAAAAACGCTTGGCTTCCCTCCCAGAGCCTTCGTCATTTCTTCTCTAATTCTGTGTCGCCCTTTTATGCAGCCGATGAAGCTACACAGTATGTCCTTCTGCATCTTGATGCCGTCTATGGGGGGAGGCTGGTTGATCAAGGGGATAGGATAGTCTCCTACGCCGCCACTGGAGAAAGAAAGTATATCTAGATCACTGATATCGTTGACTATTCCATCGTCCCATTGGACCACAGTAAAATATCTTTCCGCTCTACTGAGACTATTTAAGAAGTCTTGCAGATCAGACATGTCATCGTTGCAGTAGTTTTTTGATATGTAATAATTTGTCCACAATATGGGCAGATAGATTCTATCTGTGTATATATTTTCTTCGTAGAACCTATCATAAAAATACTCCTCAAAAATCATTTTATTGTGAGGAGGGTACGTGTGATTAGTGGGTACTATAAATTTTTCTGGGGTGTCTTGTATCATAGTGGGTTGCAGTAATATTTGGAACCCTCCTGCCAACTCGTGTGCCACAGGTGTACAGCCTTTGTATGGGGCTTAAGGAAACTTAGTATTAGTTCCTCATTGGCCTGATGTCTATAGGCGGCTGGAAAAGGGTGGAAGAATTGTGATGGGAATAATACGATATCTTTTTTATTGGTAATTATATGTGATAATATCTGTGTAGTTAGATGCCAAGGTCCAGTTTGATATAATACGAGAGTGGCCTTGCAGGCAAGATTCCACGGGTTGTCCAGTGTGATATTTTTTATACAGCTTTTCAGGATCGGATGACCGGGCACAGATGCCATAATTCCATTGTTCATTTGCGGCGGTTTCTCTAGACAAACTCCCGCATAGAAGGAAAGGTTCTCATGGACTTCGTCGAAAGAGTCCGTACAAAGGAAGTCTGTGTCTGCGTACAATCCGCCATACTTATTGAGGATCTCGTATCTCAATATGTCCGATTTGTTCCCCCAGCTTGGAGCCTTCTCAAACAGGTCTCTATTTTCCATGTCAAACTCGGCTACCGATTCATCGTTCCATAGGATGACTTCAAAGTTTGGATTCTTGTTCTTCCAATCTTGTATGTTGCTATCGTAAATGTCTGGAAGAGGACCGCCCAACCAAATGAAATGTATCTTCTTTGGTATCGGATTTTCTACGGGAGAAAAGTCTTCCAGATAGTTGGTGTTATAGCATTCTTCCAAGTCTTGCCAGCCGGGATCTCCACCACTCTTGGCATAGTCTATATTAAATAGAGATGTTGGAACGACACATGCGTCAAAAAAGTTTGGTTTATTCATTTTCGACCTTCATATAGAAAGCATCGCCCCAGTTTCCTCCGTCCCAGCTAGTCTCCAGTCTGCGAAAAGAATACTGTTCTAGGAAGTCATCTATTTCCTCTACCATCGGGCATCCTTCGTACAATTCTTCTCTGTTAACTTCACAAATTATAGAATCAACATGGTTTTCAAGGCAGTCTTTGGCCCCTTTAAAAACTTCTAGCTCGTGCCCCTGAACGTCCACGTTAATCATGTTGTAAAGTTCTCTATTTACTCCAGACTCCTCGGTAAATGAGTCCAAAGTTGTAACCTGCACGGTTTCTTCCTCGTTGAATGTTATGTGTGGGTACTGATATATATGAAGCTTTGGTTCCAATAGGGAACTTGATGCCCCAGAACCATTATTAAAGCCCCCTTCTGTTCTGGAGACATAAATTTTACGCTCCTCTTTTTCAGAGCCAAGGGCGAGGGGAACGGCTGCGTATACACCTTCCACCCGCTGCCGCAACTGTTCAAAATGCGCCGGTACAGGTTCAAAAAATATAGCATTTTTTATTCCACCGTGATAGTATACCGCAGCTTCTTCTCCTATATAGCCACCGATGTGGTACACCCCAGTTATATTAAGAGAATATCTATGGGACAAGATACTTAAGTTTAATAACATGTCTTCCTCACACCGTAACGCTTTTTGCCAAGTTCCTAGGTCTATCTGGGTTAAGCCCTCTTTCTATTGCCACATGATATGCAAGTAGTTGTAGAACAACATTGGATACAAGGGGCTTCATAGCAACGCTACTTATATCCCAAGTTGGAAAGGTCCAGTCTGCAACTTCCTTAATTCTATTATAATTTACTGAGCTAGTAATGACAAACACTTTTCCATTTCTGGATTTGATTTCTTTCATATTGGAAATAATTGTATCTATGTTGGAAGATCCGTTAACAACAAATATACTCGGAGTATTTTCATCTACCAGCGCGATGGGTCCATGTTTCATTTCTGCCGCTGGCATCCCTTCCGCATGAATATAGCTGACTTCTTTTAGCTTTAACGCACCCTCTAAAGCTATTGGATAGTCCCAGTGTCTGCCTAAGAATAGAACGTTGTCATACTGAGATACCATTTCAGCAAGAACTCTCACTGTTTCTTCACGCTGGAGCACATTTCTAATTCCTCTTTCTAGATCTTTCATACATTCGTTGGGAGTATCTAGTATTTTGTTTCGAGTTTCTTCTGATGTCCAATGCCACGCCATTTCCCACAGTCTAAAACAGGTCATGGTAAAAGTCTTGGTTGCAGCGACTCCATATTCTGGACCAGCATTAATATCAATAGTATTAAAAACAGAGTTTCCCAGATAAGAATTAATACTATTTGTAATCACATAAGCGGAATCTGATTTAGTATCATCAGATGCGAGAATGATGTCCTTGGTTTCCCCACTTTGACTTATGTAGACATGGGTTGCGTCCGAGTCTTTAAGAGTCTGGTTAATGGATTCGCTACCATAGGTAACAACAGTGGGAATTCTTGCAATGGTCTCAAACCACACCTTTGCCCACATAGCTGCATAATAACTGCTACCACACCCGACAAGATGCAATCTAATTGGACGCGGGCGGTGCTTGGATTTCGGATAAGTTCCCTTTGTTATAAGAGACGGCTGTTCTTTAATTTCTTTAATCATATAATGAGGTTCTTCTATCTCTTCTTTGATTATTAAATCAGGAACCGTCTCAGATATCTTGGTCTTGCACGACCTGCTCCAAGTTCTTGAATTTAGTTTTCTACAGATATTTATTCCTTTTGATGTCACAGACCCTACGGTATTTTTTACTCTTTGAGCCTGATCGGATTTTCCTGCGAGGGCGTTGATGTCACTATTAATATATCCATTATCTGTTACAAGAAGGCTTTTGGTGCCTTTTGTTGCAAAGAATATGGTGCTCGGCATGTACTGATTTAAAACTAAGAATGCGTTGTCCCCCTCCAGTTGCCGCCAGACTCTTTCTACCGCACACAAAAATTCGAATGTATTCTTGTTATATGAATTACCTGCCTCTTCTTCAATTTTTCTAATTATGTGTAGGGTGTCTAGATAGTTTGATGGGGCGTTATCTATGATACCGTTGTGGACAACGAATATGGTGTTGGATTGATTATATTGTGGGTGAGCGTTTTTTTTACTAACAACTCCGTTTGTGGCCCATCTTGTGTGCCCTATGCCAGAAGCAAATCCAGACGTATTCTCTAATATATAGGGCAGATCTTCATCGTCTAAGATTCTTCCGGTGTTCTTGTATAGAAAATATCTATCGGTCTTAAGAGCACAAATTCCAAAGCTATCATAACCCCTGTATTCTAGATTGCTGATGTCCCTGTATAAATCGCCCAATACATTTTCAGATCCAACGCACCCAGTAATCCCGCACATATTATTCTCCTGTCTGCCAACTGGAATGCCACAGGTGGATAGCCTTCGAGTAGTCTTCTAAATAACTCTGGAGATTTTCTGATACATTCATTGGAACAGGATAAAAGAATTTGGAGGGTAGTAAAATCATGTCACTATTTATGTTGTTGGTATCTCCAATGTACCTCATAATTTTACTTGAAAAATACATAGGTCCAGTCAAGAACATTACCTGCTCATCTTTTGTAAACTTTTGTATATTTTTAGGGACATCTAATGTCATATCTTCTATGCAATATCTTAAGATTTCATGTTTCGGAGAGCATCCAATCATGCCGTTGCCAGCTACAGGCTCTCTATCTAAATAAATACAAGAATAAAAATCATACATCTCATTTAAATCATCCAGAGGTTGAAGACAAAAGAAATCTGTGTCGAGATAAACCCCTCCTTGCTGATATAGTATCTCGTATCTAAATATGTCAGATTTCATTCCCAGATTTGTCACCTTTTCAAAAATATCCCTGTTCTTCATTGGGAAATTTTTAGCGTCTTCATCTGTCCATATTTCTACTGTAAAGTTACTATTTTTTTTGGACCAATCGTTTATGTTTGTTACGTAATGTTCTGGAATCTCGCCGCCCAGCCAGATAAAGTGTAGTGTTTTGGGAACTGGATTTTCTGTTCTTTTCTTAGGATAATTTTGATCGTATATTGTTTTTACTAAAGCCCACAAGTGACTATTGATAGCATATCCCATCTTGAAATCTGAGAATCTTACATCACAAGCCTGAAAAAAATCGGGCGGTGCTTTTAGTAAATATTTATTCTTCATATTTTTTTATAGATAGATTTAATTCTTGGTGAGGACATTTAATATTTGAAAAGTCTATGTTCCCTAGATCTATTATATATCCCTCTAGATACTTTTCATTAAGGTCTTCTTGAGCAAAAGAGAATACTGAACCAGAAACATTTTTAAAATCGTCTTGGACTCTGTTGTTAGGACTGTTAACCAGCACGCTTTCTGTAAAAGATGCCATCATCGGCGGTAGTTCAAAATAAAATCTTTGAAGTACTGACTCAAAAAAATTGGGTCGTTGCTTAATCTCTCCGCTAAAACAATCATGTTTATGTAGGCAGGAAATTTCATTGACAAAGCCCAACATTTTTTCTTTTTTAAAGATATGCCCGTCAACAGATAGTGGATACGACCAGTAGCCACCAGTCGGTAGACTTGTTCTGTTCCATGCAATTAAGATTTCAGATATTCCAACTTCCAATTCAAATACCTGTGTAGGCATAGAGTCATTGAAAGAAACCCCTTCAGATTCTCTGATTGTCGTGTTGTATCCTAGCCTGAGAGAGAAGCAGGACACCTGAGACGAGCCAAACACATTGTCTAAAACATGAACAAAAGTGGGCACTGGCCTGTAAATTATATCATCGTCAGTAAAAAAAGATACATAATTATTAGAAAGACTTACAATATCTAAAATGTCTGAATAAAAATCGTCTGACTGGGTGTGAAATACAACTCTGGGAAATTCAGATTTTAGTTTTTCGTACCCATTTTTAAATCTATCATTGGAGTATGAATATAATACGTGCGTGTCTCCAAGATCAATAAAGTTTTTTTGCAGACTCTCTAAGAGAAGCCTTAGCTGCATGGCCCTATCTTTGCTAAACGCTATCCCAGTTATCATCTATATCTTTACCTCTGTAGAATATATCCAAGGCCACCTTCGGCCCAAACTTGGCGATCATCGTTTCATTTTCTAGCATTTTATTGAGACCTCAAACCAGTCTATTGTTTTTTGTAGTCCAGTATCGAAATTAGTTTTAGCTTTAAATCCAAAGAGTTTTTCTGCTTTAGATATATCTAAGCATCTTCTAGGTTGCCCATCTGGTTTTTCAGAATGCCATACTATCTCTCCGTTGTACGACATTTTTTTAGAGATATTATCCACTAAGTCTTTAATTGTTATTTCTACTCCAGTTCCTATATTGACAGGCTCGGGATCATTGTGTTCCTCCATTGCCATTATAATAGCTCTGGCGCAATCTTCAACGTATAAAAATTCCCTGCTAGCCTTTCCTGTGCCCCAAACACTTACTTTTTTATGAGGCTTTTCTAGTGTTGACTTGTGAAATTTTCTTATAAGCGCTGGTATGACATGACTACTTTCTGGGTTAAAATTATCTTCAGGACCATACATGTTGACGGGAATAAGGTTAACAGAGTTAAAACCATACTGTTCTTTGTAGGCTATCAAAAGTTGCATCAATGATTTTTTAGCTATGCCATACGGGGCATTCGTTTCCTCTGGATATCCCTCCCAGATATCTTCTTCCTTGAATGGGACCGGAGTAAATTTTGGGTAAGCGCAAACGGTTCCGACCATGACAAATTTTTTACATATATTCTGTCTTCTTGCCCCTTCTATTAAGTTTAAGCCCATGGATAAGTTTTCATACATAAACCTGCCCGGATTTTTTTGGTTTGCACCAATGCCACCAACTCTAGCAGCAAGATGTAGGATTACTTCAGGCTTAAATTGCTGAAGGGCATAAACCACATAGTTCTGTTTTGTTAAATCCCAAGTCTTAGACCCCGGCAAAGGTATCACGCTGGTGTAACCATCCTTTTTCAGCAGTCTGACAACCGCCTTGCCGAGAAACCCGGTTCCTCCAGTAACCATTATTCTGGCATCTTTTTTAATGTACATTTAATCCTGCCGTTGTTTTTATATGATTCAGTACAGAGAGACATTCTTGGGATTTTTTCTCTAATCCCAGACCGGAGAATATTTCGGCAGCCCTATGGAAGTTGGTGTGATTTGACATCACATTGGCGTACCCCTTCTGTATATGAGCGTCTCTTTCTTCTGGATTCTTGATGTAATGATCCACCAACCCTTGGAATTCTTCTGGTTCTTCAGAAAAAACAACACCGTTGCCGTCAAAGATTTTTTTCAAGGACGCTACGTTGTCAGAAATACAGAAACATTTATTTGAGAGCAGCTTAAAGCATCTCTCGTTTACGTCAAATCCAAATTCTTGCGCGTGAGGCTCGCTAAGGTTGGGGCATATTTTTGCAGACGCTAGAATGTCTTTTACTTGAGTGTTGTCTGCGAATCCCATGTACTGGGGAACTCTCCATCTTTGGTTTCCATATATCTTTATACTATATTTTCCCAAGGGATAGCATAAGGGGGTTAGATATCTGTCTATTATCTGTGCTTTATAGGGCCAATATCCTCCAACGAAAGCTATATCGCTTTCATATTCTGGTTGAGAAACCCCATCGGTATAGTCAAATATATCCGCAGACATCATTATCGATAGAGATTTTATTCCGCTTTGGTCCCATTTGTTATGCGTAACTTTTACAGCATCCGCATCATAGTGTATGTGTACAAAGTCTGGTTTTCCGGTTTCATCTTTTAATTTTCTTAGTAAGTCAACCTCTAGTGGATCAGCAAACAATATATTATATCTTTGTCTGTCAACATTCTTGTCAAAGTCACCCCAGTCACCGGCGCGCAGTCCTACTTTTAAGTGAGGTCTTTCTTTTATGCATTGATACAATGCCCTGTTCATGTTATAAGATTGACCTAAAAATACATCAGGTTCAAATCTATCGAAAGCATCAAATACAGGAGTGTTGTTAATATCCCATACTGACACGATGTTTCCGCTGGCGTTAAACGCCTTGGCCCACGCCATTCTTTCGTAATAATGTGCGTGAAGACCGTCGCTAGCTATCATAATTTTCATGGCAGATCTTTAAATGAATCTATTTCTTTTATATACATGTTCTCTGGTTCTATGGTCAATAAAACACCCTTTTTATCTATGATCATGTTTAACATTTCAAATGTGTATAGCTTGTCTTTGCCCGGCTTGCTGTATAGGGATTTAAGAATAGAAAATTCTTTTCCTCTAATGTAAGCCATCTGACACCATTTAGTATCAAGGCCATAAGAAAAAAAGGTGGCTCTATTATTTACAATAGTTATCCCCACTTCGTCATCAGCGATTTGATTTTTAGAATCTACAACTACAAAAGATTTTGAAAAATCCAAATTATCAAATGTCTCTTTATTAAAGATTAAATCTCCGTGTATAAAAAATATCTTATCCGCAACAGAATTATTAACTGCTAGTCTGAGGCTTTCCGCAGAATTGGTCGCTTGGTAAAGTTGATTTTCTACTACTCTTATATCGTCGGATATTTTTTTGATTACTTTGTTGGCTTCAAAGCCGACAACTAGTATGATTTCATTGTTAGAGAAATTAGATTTTATAGTAGATATTTGTTTGTCTAATATGGTTTCTTCTGAAGTTTTAAATAAACACTTCGGCCCATAAGAACGCATCCTATTTCCAACACCAGCAGACAGTATAACGAAAACTATATTGTCATCTCTGGAATCTTTTATATGCGTAGTATATCTATTGTGGACTACCTGCATTTATTCTTGCCTGTTTTTTATTCCATATTCTTTTCCAGTTTTCAGTAAATATCTCTTGGGTGACATTTCTAGTCTGATTTTGATCTCCCTCTCTCGCTATAGCAAGCTCTTCTGGCACATGTACGATCATAAATTGTTCGCTCATTCTAATCCATAGATCATAATCTTCCGAACATCCTATGAACCCTTGGCTTGCTGGACCGTGGAGAGAAGGATCGTAATAGTGTCCATCTTCTTTTATTGATTCAAAAGCGTGTTTCGTTATTAGCGCCCCACTGTGAACTATGCATTCTTTTTCCAATACATTTTTATCATAGGGCAATTTGGATTCATAGTAAATTGCGCCGGTTATAGTATTAAGTATGGCGTAGTCGGCGTATACAACACCAACCCTGTCATCCTCAATAATTTTTCTTATGCACGTAGAAATCTTATCGGGGTAATAGATATCGTCTGCATCAAGTATAGCATAGACATCGGTATCTTCTAAGCAGAAACTGATGCCTGTGTTTCTGGCTACACTGGCTCCACCGTTTCTTGTTTTTAATCCTATAAGATTGACCCTTCCCGTTTCATCGGTTCCACGGATTATCTTCATGTCGTCTAGATAATCAGATTCTGTATTGGAAAAGAATGATTCAATTTTTTCCCAAGAAGAATCAGTCGATCCATCGTCTACAATACACACGGAAAGTGGACCGGCATAGTTCTGATCTATTGCGCTTTTTATCGCATCAGATATATATGCGTCATAATTATAGTTTGCTATGATTATTGTCACTCTGGGTATCATTAGATTATTTCACTCCAATCTTTAACAAGATCGATTCCGCCATTATTAATACCCATGTTAATGACTCTTTGAATGATGTTCTCTGTGTTTAAGGATTCATCCTCGTTCATTTTAGTACGACTTCCATTTACAAGCTTGTGTAGAGAAGCCTGAACAAGCAGTCCGCTAATCCCATTGTTAGGCTTGACCATAACGACCTGAGACAATTCGTCGTTTATGTAGGAATCAAATTTTTCTATGAAGTCGTCATTGTGTTCAGTTCCAGCCTCAATGACATAGTAAAATCCGTTTAAAGCATGCTTGAATGCTTCATCAATTTTAAAATAGTCCTGTAGGTCTTCATCAGTACACTGCACTAAATGTATATTAGTTTTTTCCTTATCGGGAAAGCTTTCAACAAGAAGGGAGTGTATCATGTCGTTGTACTCTGCTTTAGAGGTAACGACAACAACATATCTCGGAGTCTTTGTTTGATTGGAAAAACATTTAATTGTAGACTTTAAACCCTCCTCTTCATGTTTGTTTCCATCAAAAAGAATTATGATTCCCATCCTAACGGAAATTTCATTTCTTACCGCAAGGGAGGTGTCATTTTTTTCTTCTTCGGTTAGAGTGTCAATCCATTCTTCTGGTCTATAGCAGGTGCAAAATCTAGAGATAACAAAAAACTCTCCGTTCTCGCTCTCTTCTAATTTTACATCTGTATCGAGACTTTTAAATTTTTCCACCCTGCCAAGCTCGCAGCCTGTCTGCAAATTTTTTCCATCTGATTGTTTCTCTGTTTGCGAAAAACAGCATCCTCTACAGCAAGAAGTTAATTCGTAACTCATTTTTCTCTCACAGCCTCCACTAATATATGGTGACCATTCTTTCTTTGTTTTAGTATTTTAAGACCGAGGTTCTCCAGTATGTCTTTTATAAAAGGCATGGATATAGCACTAGAGTTTGCTATGGGAGTTGAGGAATCTCCATAAAGAAGAATATTTAAATCTTCTAAGCTACAAGTTTTGTTTGCATATGATTTACAAGCCTCTGTTACATCATAACCACCAACCGATATCTTGCCGTTAATTCGTAATTTCTTTGCCCAGTTTTCTAGTACTTTTGGCACGCTGGTAAATGGTATGTAATGTACAACTTCCGTTGCCAATATCTCTGTGGCTTCCGAGTCGTGGATTAAGTTATCAAGATTTCCAAAGTCGGCAGCTATCTTGTCCGGTTCATTTTTAGCCAACGGGTCTATATTTACATATCCGGTAATGGCATGACCGCCGCATATAATATTAACTTTCACGACATTTCCTCTACTACTTTATTGAATAAGCTATTCCAGTCTTCGGTGAACCTATCTAGATTGTGACTTTCCACAATAGTTTTTCTGGCTTCTCTCCCCATGGATTCTCTTAGGGATTCATCTTCTAGGAGCATGTTGATATACTTTTTAAGTTCTTCTTCATCATTAGACATAAACCCATTTTTTCCATGCTCTATTACCTCTGGGATCATACAATTTTTTGTGGACACAACTGCGCAACCACAGGACATAGCTTCTACCAGAGTAGTTGGAACTGGAGAATGTATCGAAGTGTTAACGAAAACCTTGCAACTCCTGTAAAAACTTCTAAGTTCTTCCAAGGATCTTGCGGCGGTAGACATGCCCGGATTATCACCAGCAACCTTATACGGAATGTTCTCAATCACTCTTTGCCAAAGATTGAACCCGCAACACCAATCCCTACTAGCCCAATAGTTCACTACAGAAAGTGCGTGATGTTCTTTTTCTAAACCTTCTTTGGGACACCAAAATTCAGTATCTAATCCATGTCTTATAACATGAGAATCAAATGCTGTTCTCCCCCATCTTCTCCTGCTGTAGTCAGATATGAATATATGTGCATCGGATTGGATGCTTTGACACCTCCTGATAGTGTCTGTTTGTTGTTCTGTACTCATCCTTATATCTGGTAGTATATGGCACAGAATTACCAAAGGCACAGATAGATAGTTGGATATTTGACTTGCAACCATAAGCTGCTGATCATAGGTGTGACACAAGACAAGATCTAAATCAACATTCAATGGAAGCTGGTTGTCTCCCATGTTTTTGTCTAGTATGTGGTAATTTTTTGGGACCGGAGAGTAGTCAGTGTTCCACTCTTTGGAACCTTCGGACATGTATGCGTAGAAGTTATTGTTAGTCCTTGACAGACTCTGCTCGTATCTTTCATGCGTAGGAAATGTAAGTATATTTAGAGGCTCATCATCTGTCCTCGTTGCTCTTCTTGTTATAGAGCTAATTTGGCTAATTGACATTCAGAGCCTCTTTAATTCTGTTTCCTATATTCTCATAAGAATATTTATCTGCTATTTCTCTTCCCTGCTTCTGAAGATTGGTATATTTGCTGTCAGAAATGCTGGCTAAATAATACATTCTCCTCATAGCCTTTTGTAGCTTTCTGACATTTATGGACACACAATCTTCTCTCCCCGTATAAAGATCTTGAAATGTTTCTGTCATTCCAAAAGCCGGTTCTAGAACTCCATCAATCAAAGTTCCACCGCCATCACTGAGGAAGTCTGACATACCACCCACATTTGTGCAGATAGGGGTGCTTCCCATTGCCATTGCGTCAAAAGCTGGTAGACACCAAGCTTCTCCGTAGCTGGGCATAACGAAACAATCCATGGTCTTGTGGAACCGCATCATCTTTTCGTTGTCAAGAAATCCTGTGGTTATAAACTCGCTCTTATATAAATCGTTGCTGGGATACAGCTTTAAGTTCTCTTTTGCTGTGTCACATAGTTCTTTTATATATTTCCCACAATCATCGTCACTCATGCCGCCCTTGCTAGCCTTTATGATTAAATCTACAGGTTCGTCAACGTCAAACTCTAGATGGAAAGCCTTTATGAGAGCGAAAATATTCTTTCTTCTTATTGCTTCTCCGATAAAATAAAACACAAACTTGTTCTCTATATCCATATAGGGAATATCTAAAGGCTTGTATTCTTTATCGTATTTAGATGTGTCAAATGTGTGGGGAATAATTCTTATCGGGGATTCAACACCGCTGCTTAATGAGGCTTCACTCATTTGTTTGTTAACTACCCAAGCCTCATCCATGGTATTTATATATTCAGTCCATCTAGAACTTTTAAAGTTGCTGGTCTCTGATTCGTAGAGAGCAATATTTTTTTCAAACCTTCCGTTGTAATCCAGCATATGCGGTAAGAGGTGCTGTATGCAAACATTGCTGTGTCTGCTACTTTTTCTCTCTAGCTCAAGTATTCTAGGATGCACTTCACCCTTTTCCCCATTAAAACTGATAGATCTACATACCACATCTATGCCAACCGAATCCATGGCTAGTATGTAATCAGTCGCGGCATTCCCCCATCCTGTGCCGTCTTTATAATTGGATATATATAGTACTTTCATAGCTTAAATCTTGCGGCTCTCTCTGATTCCCATTGATTTCTATGCATACACATATTGTGACAGAGTTTATAGGCTGTTTCTAGATCAAATGGCTGTATAGATCTTTGAGAATCTATGTGTGCGTCTTCATTAAAATACATGTCGCCAACAGAACCCTGTGTCCAAGTTCCTAAATTAAGATCTTTAGCCATCCTAGCCCACATGTATGTGTTGATTTTTTCTGGCTCTCCATAAACATTAGCAATTAAAAATGAAGCCTGTTCAGATTTACTCAACCCTTCTGGAATACTTTCTACTGGGTTGTGCAGTCTGGGGGGAGAATGCCAAGTCTCTTCTATCGGCCTGATGGGCACTGAATCAAAATATGACATCCATATTTCTGCTGTCTTATCCCAGCCGTAGTTTTTCTCAAAAGCTAATCTAGTGTCTATTCCTTTTTGAGTTCTTTGTTCTTTGGTTAAACTAAAGAATTCAACAAGTTGCTTTACAGTGTAATCATTGTCTGGAACCGCTCTGTAGCAACCGGTTTCTAGCTCTAGATATTTCGCTTTCAATTTAAGAGGTGTTCCAGATACCTTTCTAACCACACTCTCCATTGCAGAGTAATCAACTGACATTACTGGAACTCCGCAGGAGGCAGCTTCAACTTGAGGAAGCCCAAAGCCCTCACTGTTTGCATACTGTATGTATAGATCAAATATATTTATTATTTCAGCAAACTCTTTACAAGAAAGACCTTTTTGAACATTGGCTAGCTGAGAAGCGTGAACTCCACAGTAGGGGCACTGCATGACAATGTCTTGATAAATTGATGGAGCAATTCCATTACATTTATTACATTTGTAAGTGAATATAGTTCTTGAAGCTACGTCGTACTGTTTCAATAGCCTTGGTATATCCCACCCAACATCTGGATAGCATGTGTGACAGTAGAGATATGTGTCAGGATCTTTTGTTATGTCTAAATATTTTCTAAAGGATTTAAACAGGTCTGGAAATAGTTTTCTACGTTGGTTTCTCATTATCGTGCCAACAATTTTGCACTGGGGGTTCAGACCCATTTTGCTTTTGTGTGCGTCCTTGTCAGCTACGGGGACGTATGCTGCGTCAGAAGAAGGGGGTGCGCTACCGAGACACTTGATGTTGCCGCCCCCCTCCTTTTTCAGTAACTCATAACCCCAGTCCGAATAATTGAAAACAGCATCAGCAGATGCATATGTTGCTAGCCATTGCTCATTTTGTGGTTCTGCGTCCACCGTTGGCATGATGGCCCAATAAAATAATCCCCTGAACGGGGATCTTTCCTCAAACTCAAGCATCCACCAGTCTCTGATGTCTACTACTATGTCGGGCTGAAAATCTAGTAAAACATATTCAAACTTAAATTCACCAAATTGATAAGTTATGTTTGATCCGTATAAGTTAGCTTCTTCTTGGTTGTTTGGGTCTGGCAGATTGGAATAAGTTTTCCAAGGTAGCTGAGAAAATCTTTCGTCTCCATAAGATGCGTAGGTAGAGAGTTCTGCTAACTCGTATTTATCAGAGGCATAAAGCCTCTTCATAAGTTCTCTTCCGTATGTGGCATATCCAGTGTTTAAAAAGGATGCCTCATTACATAGAAGTATTTTTTTCTTCCTATTCGCCGTTATCATGTCTGAGTTTCTTTATTAACCTAGCTATCTTTTTGTCCAGTTCTCTTTTAGAGCAGCCAATCATATCACACATCTCTTTCTTAGTAAAGTTTGATTTCTTCAGGTCCAAGATCCTACGATCTTCTTTACTTAGATTGTCTGGCAAAAATTCCCATATAGGAGTCTTGTCAGAATAAGAAATATTATCAACTATATGTATGCAGTTGTTATGCTTCTTGTGTTTATTCTTGAATCTTAGAATTTCATTTCTAATGCATATGGTGGCGAACGTAGAAAATTTGCTTTTCTCTGGGTCGTAATTTCTTATAGCCTTCAACAACCCTATTAATCCAACCTGAATGCAATCTTCTAGTAGGTTTGTCCGCGCACAAAATGACAAAGCCTGAGAAACTACCAGTCCATAATTCTGCTGAACTAATAGTTCCTCAAGCTCTCTAGTTTTGTCATCCATTAGCTATTCTGCTGTCACAGCTTGCTCCTGAGTCTCTTCTTCGGAAGCGTAACCTTTATTGCTGAAGAGCTTGAAGCTATTTACTCTAAAATTAATTCTAGAGCGACCACTACCATCGTCACTTTTCCATCTCTGCTGTCTGGCTGTCGCTGTTACAGCCAACTGATCTCCCTTGCAACAATACTTGTCTATTGTTGTAGCCCCGCTATCCCAAGCTTCAAAATCTAGAAAATCTACTCGCTTTCTCTTTGTGCCGTCTTTGTCTCTTCTGTGTTCTTCTATAGCCAACGTGAAGTTGACGAGATGGGTGTTGTTAAGTTCCTTGATGACGGGGTCAGAAGCCAAGCGGCCAACGAAAGCACAATTGTTCATGTGTTTCTCCTATAGGAATTCAAAAGTCTCACACTATCATACGTCAGGGAAAACGTTTTTGCACTAAATTTGAAAAACTTTTTCCACTATAAGAGTAGTATCTTTAGAAGATTTTTTTCCAGACAGAAGCACCGTGTTGCCCGCGTAGAGTAGTGGCTTATTTTTAGACCAAGAATCTGGAAACAGAATCACAGAATCCATCGTGGCGGTACTGTCCTCCACCGACAAAAAGGCCATGACCTCACCTTTGCTGTTTCCTTTTTTGATTGTCCATTCTCTGGTGGAAACAACCTCTACTCCCAGAACAACCTTGCCGGGTTTCCCGTCAAGGAATTCCTTGCAGGTGGTGTTCACTGCTCCGGTATCACATCCATCAATTTTCGAGTATGTAAGTGATGCTCCTAGATACTTGTGTTCTTCTGTTGCTATCCAGTCCGGTGTGTCCTCTAGTTCGTAGGGCGGGTTCTTCAGGAGTTCTAGTAAGTCCTTGACTATGTCTTTTCTCTTTGCGTTATGTGTGCCACCACCTTCTTTTTTGGTGGGATACAATCTTTCTAGCGCTGTCTCCAAGCCCTTGTTGCCTCTCTCTGGAAACAGATCTGTTGGCTGATCGCAGTTTGTTAGAACCCACTCTTTCTCTTTCTTGGTAAGGCTGGACCAAGTTTCAAATTCATACAACATCTTATTTCTGCTGATGGTATAATCAGAATTAAGAGCACCTATAGAAATTAAAGCTAGCATAGCATTGCTGTTGATCTTATCAGCAAGATTAATTAATATTCTATACCAGCTAATATCTTTAATCTCTTGACCGTATTTTTCTTCTATAGCTTTAATGCCGGAAATTACTTTTTCAACCTGACTCTCGCCAATATACTTGACATCCTGAAGCCCGAAATAAATGTTTCCATTTTTAATATTAAAGTTGCCTTGCAGGTTGTCAACCTTTGGGGGCATTACTATAATGTCATGCATCTTTGCATCGGAAATTAACTCTTTTACTTCTTGCTGTTGGTCCTGCTTTCCGTGCGCATGATATAGGTAGCTACAGTAGAAATGTAGAGGAAAGTGTGCTTTACAATATGCAGACCAATAACCACAAATAGCATAAGAAACAGCATGGGACTTATTAAAAGCATAACGATTTGATTTTTCAATCCATCCGAATATCTCTTCCGCAGTTTCTTTAGAAACAATGGATACACGTTCGCACCCTTTCATAAATGTTTTCTTGACCTCTGACATGAGGTCGGCTTTTTTCTTGCCGATAGCCTTTCTAAGATCGTCAGCTTGCTCAAGATCAAATCCCGCAATCTCCTGAGCAATTCTCATCGACTGTTCTTGGTATACCAAAACACCATATGTAGGCTCAAGAATATTTCTCAAAGACTCATCTAAATAGGAAGTGTCTTCTTGTCCATTCTTTCTATCAACATAATGTTGAGTCATGGACTTGCCGTCAACTATCGCCTTCAGGCAGCCGGGCCGTAGCAAAGCCGATAAAGCGGCAAGCTCCTCTATGTTTCTCGGCTTCAACCTCTTTGCCCAAGATCTTCCAAGCTGGCTCTCTAGCTGGAAGACTCCCTTGGTTCTGCCATCACAAATCAGATTCCAAGTTTTGTTGCAGCTATAAGAAGTGTCTCTTACATCAAACATAAAAGTTTCCATCGGCAAAGGATTTTTCAAACTTGGTGCTTTGAGCAATGTTACGATAGAACTTAAAGAACCTGATCATCATGTTGGCGGTATCTCTAACGTCCTGTAGGGCGTCGTGTGCCCCCTCTTTGCTCTCTTCTGGAAACCCCATGTATTCCCGCATACTATCCATGCTGAGAGACTTTACGTCTGGATTATTCTCCATCCACTGCCACACCATATCCATGACATCTACTTTGTGGATTCTATTGAATAAGCATTGCCTACCCTGTTTGTCTAGTGGGCCATGCTCTTCGCAGATTCTTTGTACTATTGGCATGTCAAAGCCAAGTATGTTGTAACCGGCTGGGATTGGAGCGTAATAAGGGGTCTTCTTGAAGTTGAATTTGTTGACGAACTCACCAAATTTTTTCCACACCGTTTTTAGATGTGGAGCTTTCGCAAGTTCTTTTCTAGTCTTGTGTGTGATCTCTAAAGCCTCATCCTCTACTGGATCAAGCCCCATCTCTATAGCTTTGTCATCATTGAGTATCGGCCTGATCTCGCTATTGAATATTCCCCCCGGTTGCACCGTGAGTTTTCTTCCGTGAATCGCCATAGCCGCAATCTGTGTTGGTTGCGTCTTGGAAGGGTTTCTGCTTCCAGTTTCAAAATCGAATACGATTATGTCTCTGTAATTCATAATTTTTCCTATCTTAATTTCTTTTTTATTTCAATAAAACTATTCACGGCTTCATTAACATCTTTGTAAATTTGAGAGAATCTATTTTTTGAATTATCACAATGTACTTGAAAGATGGGATCTCTTCTTTTACTATAAAAGTTGTAGTAATCTCTAAGGTCACAAATGCTCAGTCTTTGATATTCGATGGAGCATCCATCCAGCAAGACGTTTCTATAATAGTCTTTATCACTCATTGCTAGTATCCTTTATGATCTTCATAATTTTATCTAAGAAATTAATACCTAGTACATCGAATTTAACGTGACCCATTGATTCTAGATCTTGCATTTCTAGACCGGCAACCTTTTCTTCGCCGTGCTTGTCTCTAACCATGGGGCATACTTCGCTCAGGTTCTCAGAAGATATGACAACCCCGGCAGCGTGCTTGCCTTGAGATTTGTATGTACCCTCAAGCCTGATGGCTTGTTCAAACAGCTTGGAATATTTTCCCTCTATCTGCTCATCCTCATTAACATGACACCACTCCTTCAATCCTTCGGGCTGATTGATTAAAGCCCACTTAATAATTGAAGGTTCGTCCATATCTTGAAGCTGGTCAGAAATTTCGTGTTCTTGGGGAATGTTTTTAGTGATGGTATTCATTTCATCAAACGTACAGGCTTCGTGTACTCTAAAAACTTCTTTTAAGGCTCCTCGCCCTTGAAGTCTACCAAACGTGATCATCTGGCCGACCTTATTGTTTCCATACTTGGAGCGAATGTAATTGATAGTGTCATCTCGCCTCTCGGCTGGAACATCTATATCAATATCTGGAAGAGATATGTGGTCGTCGGTGTTTCTTCCTGCGTTATAGAATCTCTCAAAAATTAAATCATGCTCTATGGGATCTACTTGTGTGATTCCCACAAGATAGGAAACTAAACAGCCAGCAGCAGATCCTCTGCCCGGACCCGGAAGCCATTCGTTGCTCTTAACATAATTTACTATATCTCTAACTATAAGAAAATACCCAGACAAGTTAGCATCTTGGATAACGCTCAACTCTTTCTTGATGCGATCTAGGTATGAGTTCAGTTTGTCGGGATCTTCAATCTTGTTTGCTGCTTTTAAGAGATCCCTCCATCCATGGCGACAAAGCTCTCGAAGGTATTCATCTTCCGTTAAGTCATTTGGACATTTAAATTTTGGCAAAATCGGTGATCCAAGTATGTCGTACTCTTCACACATGTCTGAAATCAATGATGAATTTTGAATCTCCTCCTCGGTGTTTATAGATTCTATTTCTTCGCTGGAAGGAATGTGATAGTTGTTTGATCTAAAGAAAGAAGAGAGGCCAACGTCTTCACCGGCACTCATCTTGCTCTCAATTTTGTTTAGGGTTGTTTTCATTGAGGAGCAAAGCAACAGGCGTTGGTCCGAAGCGTCCTGCTTTGTGGGGTAATGTGAGTCCGCTGTGGCTACACATGGTATGCCAGTATCCTTGCTAACCTGCCTAAGACATTCCGCAATCAGGATAGTAGAGGGGGCATTGTCTTTATCTATAAGCTGAATTTCTATAAAGAAGTTCTCAGGTCCAAAAATCTCTCTATACTTTTCAGCTAGATAAACGGCTTTCTTTCTCCAATCGGGATCTAAAGCTGCCGTTGCCTCTTCATATGTGGCGGCATTGTAACCTTCTCTGTAATTCGTGAAGAGTATATTGGCGAGATCACTACCCATGTGTCCGCTGAAGGACGCTAGGTTTCCATCGCAGTATGTGCCCAGAAGATCTAAGTCTAGTCTGGGTTTAAAATAGAATACATCTTCATCATTGCTTCTTGATGTAGCCTGTATTAACTTATCCCAGCCAGCTTTATTTTTTGCAAGAACAACTAGGTGGCTCAGAGAGCGGTTTGACTTGTCTTTAACTTGACAAGACTGTTCAGAAAGATAAAATTCACAACCCAATATGGGCTTGATATTTTTATCCTTCATAGCCCTCACAAAAGAAATGGCGCCGGAAATTGTTCCATGATCTGTAACGGCACACGAAGTGTACCCAAGCTCAGAACATCTATCGGCAACTTGAGACGGCTTTGAGAGACCGTCTAGGAGACTGTAGTGTGTGTGCAAATGCAGAGGTGTCCAAACTGACATCTTCTCATCCTAAAACTGTGGGAATTCTCTCTCTTCCTCGTGGCCTTCAAGCTCTACTGGGTCAAGATCTTTGTACGGCATGTTGTGACAATCGGTTAAGACTTTCCAGTCGTTAGAACGGTCGTAGTCACCCTTTTTCCAAAGGCGGGCCTGTTCAAAATATTCCTTGGCGTCCTTCTGTCCACAAATCCAAGCCCTTACAGGCTCGCCACCATTGCACTGTATGCTGGTGAATACATATATGTCAGTTTTTTGATGTCTACTAGTCTCCGCAACGCTGGCATCATAATAACCTTTAGGGGGAACAGTTCTTTCTTTAGACTTAACCTCAATCTTTTTTCCATCTTTGACTAAGTCATAGTTATACTTTTCTGTACCCTCATCGTTACTTATAATGTCAGCTTTCATGTAGTGGGCTACAATCTCTTCTCCGAGATAACCAACAATGTTACCCTTACCTTTTCTGATAGAATTATTTATTGAACCTAGGCTCTTTGCTTTCGCCTTGGCTCTAGCTACCATATCATCTGTAAACTTAACTTCAACTATTGTGCTCTGACTTGATGAGTTTCTCATAAATATACCTTCCTGTGGCTACGTCCTCGATTGCCAGACCCGTGGCGTCAAACAGTGTAGCCTGAATCTGGTCGTCTTTCAATCTCTTACCTGAAACTACGCTCTCAAGAGAGTCCCACCTATCATCTTCCTCAAAGTATTGTATTTCTCCAGAGTGCGAGCATTGTTCGTAGTTATCATAGACAATCATGTCAACGTTGGGAATGACAGACTCGCACAGTTCCCTTTTTCCTTCTGCGTCTGCGCCCACGGCGTTGATGTGGACGCTTGGAAGGAGCCAGTCATATTCAAGATATCCTTCTCTTGAGGGCGTAAGTGTCGTTACTATGTCGGAATTCCTAACGCACTTCTCTAGATTATCATAGACAATGATAGATGAAATGTTTGTTGTGTTTTCCAAATCATTTTTAAGAGCATTGGCTCTGTCCGTATCTAAATCAAATAGTTTGATGGTCAAAATATCTCTGACGCTTGTAACAGCTTCTATTTGATTTTTAGTTTGATTTCCACATCCTATAAATGCTGCTGATTGAGCGTTCGGAATGGACAAATACTTAGTGGCAACTCCAGTTACTGCCGCCGTCCTTATGGCGGTTATAGACTCCCCGTCCATGATTGCTAAAAGTTTTCCAGAGTCCACATCGTTTATCAAAACCTTGGCAAAGATATTGATCTTGCGTTTCTTTCCGCTCTCATCTAGGTGAACTCCGCACCACTTTATTCCTGCTGTCGAGCCAACAACTGCTGGCATAGCTCTGAAGTCCCCGTTTGGTATATCTAAATATATTTTCGGGGGCATTTGTGTATTACTTAAATCTTTAAATAAGTCTTCTACAACTCCAACACATTCTGAAACGGATAATATTTCACATACTTGATCATTGGTTAGATGTTTAACCGGGTGCGTCGTAGTATCCAAGGCTGAACCCCTTTCGCGTACATTCTAATGTGGTTTGTTCTATACCATTTTTTTCCACCTTTTCCTGAACATACTGACATATGCTTTTGTCCGTGCCTTCCCAGTCATTCTTACAGTAATCACAAAGCTTTTGACATTTCCAATGAGATCTGTTTTTGGAAATTAGTCTTGGTTTGGTATTGTTTTTGATTTGCGAGAATCTTGTTCTCAACATATCTAGAAACATTTTTTGATCAGACTCATCGAAGCAAAGACTATAAGGTCCACCATCTCTTATATAAAATATAGACATGATTGCTTGATTGTAATCTGGAAATATTTTAGAGATAGCATAATAATATAACAATAGCTGTGGATCTACAGATAGTTTTTCGTAAGTCTTTTCTTCCCCGCTAGCCCAATCTATTCTTCTGCCAGTTTTCCAATCAACAACTTCTATAACGCCATCATCTACCTGAGTGACTAGATCAATGGTTCCCTTGATGGCTAGATTGCCCTCCAGCTTGGTTCCGTCTGGCAAATCATAGGAATACTTAGCCCACGGCTCCGTAATTTCTATGTCAAAGTGAGGCTCTGCCTCAACAATATTTCTATTTCTAGGGTCAAACTGCCCACCGTTATATTCGAGAGCCATCCAAGACCACTTCTCGCAGTCTGAAAAGTCCTTCTTTGTAAAAACCTGCGGAGCTTCATCCACGTAGTGACTGTAGCTTTTTTCTATAAGACTGTTTACAAAGTTATCTGAACCAACTTTATCTTTAGTGATTCTAATTCTTCCTAGAACATCATCCTTAAAACTTTTCTTGCCATCTTGAAGCGCTTTCTTGGCTCTGGCGAGACACTCCATTACCTTGTGGACTATCGTGCCCATCTGAGCCTTCTTGCTAGACGTGCTTCCGTAGCCAAGCACATAATTAATATAATACTGCTGCTGACAGTAATCATAATTATTATAAGAAGAGCTTCTTATGTAGCTAACTAGCATTATTAACCTATAAACCTTTTGACCATATCTATAAAGCTTCCTTTATAATCAAAAAGTCCTGAGTGCGAAAGTTTAGATTGAGAATCTGCATAGATTTCTCCACCTAGTTTCTTCCAGAGTTGGCAGAAACCGTAGTCTTCAGAAAGGTATTCTTTAGTTTCTGGATTAATATACGAATCAAAGAAGTTGTAAAGGTTTCCAGTTTGAAATTCTTTTTGATCTGGGTATGGAATATATTGTCTTTCTGGATAACCCTTAATCATCTTGTCAAAAACATTTCTTTTGATCAGCAGAAAGCCTGTGGCTAGTTGATCAACTTCAATGAAGCCGTTGTTATTTTTTGCTTCTTCATGAACAGCAAATAAACTCTTTCCTATATTTATATTATACTTATAAGAACTAGAAAATATCTCTGCATGGTCAGATTCTGGAAAATTTTTATATAAAAGTTTTATCCTGTCTTCTTCCAGTTTTTTTATTGGGTATATTCCACCAGACACATCTTTATCAAGTTCAACTATTCTTTGAAGACAGCCTTTATCAAAATCAAAAACATCAGAATCTATAAAAAGTAAATGAGTACTTTCTTTGTCATCTAAAAATAAAGAAACCAGTTCATTTCTTGATCTATTTATCAGAGAGCCTTGAAGAAATCTCAAGGTTGCAGAAATCTTTGAGTTAGATAAAAATCTCAAAGAGTTAATAAGACTGATCATGTATCTATAGTCCACATGATTGCAGTGGACTGGAGTAGCTATAAAAATTTTCATTAGTTCTTAATTACTCATACTAAAAGTCAAAGAAAGCAATACATTGCTCGCCTTCTTCTGTAAACCTCATGCTTGCAGCCTTATTCATAAACTTTAGTAGCTCATCAGGCTCCAAACCAAAGATGATCTCTTTGTCTTCGGTATATCTTTTTTCAAAACTTGTAACTTGGATAGGACCAGTTTTGCTGTGGGATGCACTTGCCAGCCAGACGACATTAGACGCATCCATCTGAAAGAAAACTGTTACATCATTTTTGAATTTAATCTCGGGCATTTTAAAATCATCCATCTTTTATTGCTACGGTTGCGGTTCCAGAGTTTTCAATCATTTCTGTTTTTGTTTTTAGCCACTCCCACTCAAACAATAGATCTATCAGTTGTTTGTGGGTGTCTATCATTTCTAGATTCTGATTGTCTATCACCGCATCGTAATCGTTAAAATCTTTTAAGGCAGTCTCGCTAGAGTGCTTGTCCTTGCTTGAAGCCGTCCTCGTAAGCTTGATAATTTTTCCACCAGCTTCTTTGATCGCTTCGGCTTCGTCTGGGAATCTGCAATCGCTAATTATGGCGAAATCACTTCCTTCCTCCGTAATCTGAGATATACATTTTTCAGACCAAACATCTGACTTTATGGCTCTGCAAATATCAGTCCCAAGATACTGCATAAACTCTCTAGCAGTCATAAAGCTTTTCTTCCTGCCTTTATATCCCGGCATAGAATTCCATCTTATAGCGACAGGAGTGTTTTTATTTTTGTCAGAGCCGTAGCACTGGTCTTCGGTTAATCCGAACAGAGCTATCGATATATCTTTTAGAGGTTTGGCAAAAGAGTATGCCTTCACAAAGGGCCACATACTGTTTGCCGCCCACATGGCAAATTCATAATCATCTCTCTCTACTTCCAGAAGGCCCATGGCATCTTCGGTTTCTCCTTTTTCGTTTTCTATAAAGGAATTAACTATGAGTTTACCTTCGTTGGTCAGATCAAACTGATCAATACAACCATGAATTTTCATTAGATAACCATGAAGAAAGTTGCAACAGCTACTTTTTCCAGACTGTTTTGATCCAGCAAGTGCTAATATTTTTTGCATTTTATTGTCCCGTGTATGGCTTAATTAGTGATTCTATTTCCTCTATTGTCATATCTCCCACATCCTTTTTGGGTATGTCGGGAGTATATATGTTAAACAATCTTCCACATTGCTCTTTAATTTTATCTTTTGCGTCTGATCCAGCTTCATCGTTGTCTGTGATTAAAACTAGATTCAATGCACCAGATCTCTCCAATATTATCAATTGTTCATCGCTGAGAGAGCAGCCAAAAATTCCAACGGCGTTATAGATACCGGCTTCGTCTAGTCTCCAAACATCGCCCTGTCCTTCAACTAGAACAACGGTTTCTGATTCAGAGATGTATTGCTTTGCGTGCCAGTAATTGTACAAACAAGAACCTTTTCTGAACCCCTTACTGTGTATCCATTTGGGCTTGACATTCTCAGATTGACTTCTGGCTATACAACCTATCATATATTTGTGATCGTCATCATAGATTGGAACAACGATCCTGTCATACATCATTTTTTCTGGGTTATCACAAATACCAACATCAAACTTATCTAAAGTTTCTGGCAGATAGCCTCTGTCTGTGTAGTATTGTACCTCTCTACAGAGATCTTTTCTCACCTTTTCTCGCGTTATTTTGCCAGATTGTTCTTTTTTTTCTTTAGTTAAAATCTGACTACTTCTTATAAAGTTGTCTTTATCCTTCTCTTGTGGAACATCCTTTATGCTATCTAATTTGCAGTCTAAAAAATCTAAACAGAATTTAATAGTATCAAAAAATCCATAGGAGGAACCTTTTCTATAAGATAAGACGCCTCTTACAAATCCTATCATGGTATTTTTGTGGGTGGACTCACAATTATGTGTCCAACAGCACCAGTTTCCGGCTAACGTGTCTCCCTCTGTAAATATAGTTAGCGCCGTTGTGTTATCTCCACCATGAATTGGACAAGCAAACGTGATTCTATTTCCGAGTTCTTCATATTCAATTTCGAATAGATCTAATAAGTCCGTGACTCTTTCAAATAGCTTAACAGAAATCTGACTCAACTGATCTTGGCTAAGCCGACTGGACACTTGATGCGTCATGTTCAAAACCTTGTTCCTCAGATCTTCTTGATTTTTTGATTTCGTTTCTCGTTTTGTTTTCTTTTATCCTTGCTATGTCGCCCTTCATAGATATATTAATATAGTCACCGTCTTCTAGACCGGCTCCATGTCTAGCCACAACGGGAACGAGCTTTCTGTTTCCGATATCATCTCCGTCTTCTGCTATTTCCTCATCAGATTTTTTCTTGAAGATCGTGAAGCTGGTACACAACCAAATTAAACGGTCAGATCCGCTAACCACGTCCGTAGACTCTCTGGTGATGCCATCTCTGTTTAACTGCACAAATGATAAACAGGGACAGTCGTATTGTACGCAAAAGTTGTGCAGGGAGGTGATCTGGAAGCCTAGGACTTGGAACTCTTGAAGGTTGCGATTGACGCTTTCTGAACTCATCAGCTTTAAATAGTCGTAGACTATGAGGCAATTTTTTGTTCTTCCGTTTTCATCAACTCCAACTCGTTGCAATATCCATCTACGCATCATTGAAAGGGTTTGTTCAAATGGCATGCCAGCGATACTAATATAGTCGTAAGGCATTTCCTTGAACTTCTCAGCGGCCTGTTTGACTTTTTCCTTTGCCACTGGATTTTTTACAAACTTACCGCTCGCAATATCGTTGATTGATACCCCGCTAAGATTGGCCAAGATGCGATTGAAGTGATCCTCTTTAGACATCTCGGTGTCTAGCATTAAGACCGGGATGTTGAGTTCTCCAGATACGTGTAAAGCAACACTGTCTCCAAACATACTCTTGCCGACCTTGGGTCTAGCGGCTACCAGATCGACACACTTTCTTCTCAATCCTCCACCGATGGCATGATCAAATCTTGCAAATCCTGTACTGACTCCTATCATCTCTGCCGGATTTTCTTCCAAGTCAGTAAGGTATTCGTCAACCAGATCACCAAGAAGCACTGGCTTATCCTCACGACCTCTGTTTAGAAGGGCCGTTAATTCAAAAATTGGATTTTCTGCTATGGCTATGATTTCATCAATTCGTTCTTCGCCATTTACATTGACAATATCTGATTGGCATTGTATCAGTCTCTTCTTTACTTCTCTAGCGATCTCTAACTTCCGTAGCTTTATAGCATGCCTTCTCACATTCTCTAAATGGATTGGAAAGTTAAAGATAGATCTAAGATAATCCATCTCCTTCTTTTTGCTAACATGATCATTAAACCCTAGTTTGCTAGCTGACGCAAGAATAGAAGATGCGTCTACGCTGCTGCTTTCAGATAGAACTTCTTTTATACATTTGTAGAATATTTGGTTAGACTCTACAACGAAACTATCTGGAGTTAATACGTCCTCCGTATCTAAAAAAGCGTCGAGACCGTGTTGACACAGACCCGATAGAACCGCTCGCTCTGCGGCAACATCCAATAGCTCTTTGTCTGAACTCATTTATTTTATACACCTGTCACAAATAAAATGTTCTCTTTTGTGTATGGGGTGTACCTCAAATGTCTTATTACATTTTTGGCACTCTTGCTTTATCATTGTAAATTTGTTTCTCTGTCTTGGCGAAGGATCTATATCTGGAGTGGAGATATCTTTGTGTTCTTTACCGTCATCTACAAAAAGATTTTCTCTACCCTCAGTAGGAATCGGAGAACTTCTGGCAATTCTACTACCAGATGACTCTGAGTCCTTCTTTTTGGATGGGGCTATAAAATCATCCGAAGAGGAAGACAGTATTGGACTGGACGGTGGGGTATCCACCTTGGCCTCGCTCGCATTGGTATTGTGGAGATCTTCTCCGGTGAGAGATTTATATCCCAGCGCGACTGTTACCATGTCACCGTCAAGAATTCCTTTTTTGATTTGTTCAAGCGGAGTCATATTTTATCTGCCTCTCCCATTCTGTCAAATCGTCTGAATATTTTAACACCACGATCCTTATGTCGTTTAAGCAGCACCACTCCAGCTTGTCCCTGTCTCTAGCTTGAGCCTTGTAGAAGTTTATCTTTTTTTTATGGTAAAAAGCATTGTACTCATAATGCTGTTGACCATGTACCTCTACCATTAGGGATCTGTTAGGAATAAAGAAGTCGGCAAAGAGTGTGGATTTTCTTGTCTCTGTGTTACTGCCCGGAAGAGAAACTTCCTCTAGAATTTTGTCTCTAGGGTATATTTTTCTGAGAAGATTTCGGGCTTTGATGTGATATTGGGATCTCGGTCTGGAAGAATTTTTATTATTTATATATTTAGATATATTCCAAGACCTTTCTTTACCATCTAGACCTATCGCTTTCACAACATCTCTTTTATCTGTTCTTGCAGCTTTAATAAAGCTTCTGGATTCTCTTTTAGAAAAGTGTACAATCTGTCCTGCCCTTGAAATTTCTTAGGTTCTTTTTCTTCTAAGAAGTCGCACTGATACCAAGCCCCAGCTTTCGATATCAATCCAATCTCACATCCCAGAGTAAGCAGTTCCTGAGTGTTGTCTATACCCTTTCCATATCTAAGCCAACTTAAACATTCTCCACCGGGAGATCCCATGGATGAACAGACTATCCTCCAGTTAACCTGCTGTCCTATTTGTTTACTGCCAGACTCCCAAGGTTTAATACTCTTTACTTCCATTCTTGTATCAGCCTGATACTGAATTTTTCTGCCGCAATCAGGAAGCCTGTGCGCGCCATACCCAGATGTGTTGGCAATAAAGTGTGTGATGACGATTATTGTGGCTCTTTGCATACTCACAATGTTCGCTAGTTTTCTGCAAAAGATGGCGAGGATTCTGGGAAGGCCAGCCCTAAATGAGCCGGTGATATCTTCATTCAATTCCTTCTCCGGTATCAGAGATGATGTTGAGTCAATGATACAAACACATCTATAAAATTCTTTGCTGCTTACTAGTTTGACTGCTATGTCTAGAAATTGTTCCGCACTCAAAGGCTCTTCATCAGAATGAACCACCCTCACATCTTCTAGATTGAGACCCTTGACACCAGACAGGTTCATGGCCTTCAGACGCCCCTCTGCGTCGATGTAAACAACTGGACGGGGATTCTTCTCGTTCTGGCAGTTGGCGGCGATCTGGAGTGCTGTGGTAGTTTTTCCGCTCTTGGGGTCTCCGGTGAGAATAACCCAACTACCCTCTTTGATTCCACCACCTAGAGCAATGTCAATCGAAGGACTTACGGTAATAGTTTCGAGATCATTTTTTTCATCCAGAATATCGTTGCCTCTGGATACAACCGCCCCGTGCTTCTTGATGACTTCTTTAGTGGGGGCATCATCAAATTTCTTTCTACTCATCTAGCTTCCTTAGTTTCGACATAGAACTTTGTCTGCCGAAAGGTTTTCTTGGTTGAGACTTGCTTGAATCTTTGTATTCAGCATGTTCACTATTGTTTTCAATCTTCTTAAGATTCATTTCCTCTTGAGCTATCATGTCTTCTATGTTAGGAAATCTTAGAGAGTATATTCGTTTCCCTCTATCGCCATTGAGAAATTTTATAATAGCTCTTTCGTCATATTGATCCACCAGTTCGTTAGCTCTGATGATCTGGTTTATATAAGTTCTTTTCCACTTCTTTGTGTTCCAGAACTTGTAGGCCAGAGAGCCTTCATTGTTTTTTTCTGCCATTCTCTGGCACATTAGCTCGGCTATATATTGAGCCGCCGTACAATATTCTCCAGTAGAAGGAGACTTATAGTTACTGCAATCACTTTTATTGATGGCCAATTTTAGTAAGCTCTCTCTTTCTGGATTTGTCTCTAAAGATAATATACTTAATGTTATCTTCTGTAAGCTTTCTAACTTCGCTGTCTGTAATAAACTGACAGTCGGGAACGCTATATTTTTTAATTCTAATTTCGTTCCCGTCGACATTTCCAAAGACGTAAGTATAAGTCGTGTCTGATGTGAACAGATCCCCAGAAGCCCCCTTCATAAAGTAAGCTCCTTCAAGACCATCTTCGTCTTCAAATGGGTACGTTAAACCATCCCCGTTACTAAAATAAAGTTTGGTAACATAAAGATCGTTCTCGTTGCAGTAATCAACCAATCTAATCCAAGCGCTAGATGGTTTAACTCCCGGTCTGCCATCATCTTGAAGAACCTTCTCCCCGTTTGAAAGTTCAGCAAACCACATGGTGTTGGTTAGACGGAAGTCATTGATATATGTGTCCCATTCGGTACATACAGACATTTAATCCTCCTTGATTTTATGTATGGATTGTTGCCAAGATGGGCTAGACTTTTTTTGGAACTGCTTGTTTGAATCTGATGCGGCAGAAGCGCTCTCGGTCATTATTGTGACGCCTCTTTCCTTTTTCTTGGCCATCAGATCTCCTACATTAATAATTCTAGGATCATTTTTGGGACAATTTTCTTCTATGTGCTTCAGTATAATAGAAGACGTTCTTCCTAGATCCTTAGAAATAGTTTCTATATCAGATTCAATATTGTTCTCTATATAGAATTTTTCTATTTTGCTCAGCGGTCCTTTTTTACTCATTGACTAATTCCCTCTTGGCTTTTAAAAGAAATGCAGACCTTCTTGTTTCTAGATATTTCAAGTAGTGCTGAAAAGTTTTCTTTCCAACTTTCCTGAAACTAATTGAATGAGAGTTAATCTTATTTGCATGCATTCCCCAAGGATCAAATATGTCTCCATGACCATACTTAACGTAATGCACGCTATAGTCTGTATCGGTGTTCGTTCTTATTTTAGCAAAACTTTTATTAGTTTCTTTTGATTGCTCAACGCCCCTCTCGGTGAAGAATACCGTAGTGTATTCCGTTGGGTCTGGGATGTCAATGTCAATCTTCTCATTTTCATTTCTAGACATCTTTTATCCCTTCGACTGAACCATCCTGACTAATCTTTTGAAATACTTCTATCATTTTTTTAACACAATCAAACCTATCAAATCCATCTACGCGGAGTATTGCTTTTTCTGTGATACCAAACTTATCAAGCTGCTCCTTGGATAAGCATTTAGGATTCACATCTCCTGTTTCTAGAAGCTCATGAATTTTAACATTCATTGTAATCAAGGCTACGTGCGGAGCTTTTGCTCCTCCAGAGCTTTCCATAATACCCACATCAATCTCCTTCTATAATGTACTTCTTTTTTTGTTCCGGTGTCATCTTATTAATTTCTCTTTGTGTCTTTCTGGTATCTCTTTTTAGTTTTTCAAATTCTTTGTTGTCTTGTCTTTGTTTATCTTCTAATTGATATGCACCCATTTTTTTAGTGTTGGATTCTGCCAATTGTCCAATAGTATTTATATCACCTCGGACAGAAATGTCGGGAACACCTAGTATCCTGACTAGCTTATGTTTTCCACAAGAAGGACACTTTTTTCTTTTCTTATATTTTTTTATCGAGATTTCTTCTTCGAAGGAATTCCGACAGGCTTCACATTTATATTCGTAGATTGCCATTTGAAATGCTCTTTTAATTCTTTATTTTTAACTACATAGCCATTATTCAAATAAGACAACAGGGAAATCTGTGCTAGAGTTAAGATTATTATTGTCGGCCATGCGTACTTTTGTTTCCAGTGATACAAAAAAACCAAAACGCCCAATGCAATAATTGTTCCACCAACTTTTATTGCCATAAAGAGAGCGATACTTCCCCCGTCTTTTTCTATTAAGTATCTACCAATCGGGTTCTGTTCCATCTCCCATAAAACACTTTGGTTTACAATTGACCAGTAAACATCAATGGCAGATATTATACCTATGGTCAGCCACATCATAGTGTAATAATATTTACCCATTAATTTATTCCAGAACTGATAAAATTTTTGCTATTATATCATTTCTTATGATGTCACTGAAGTCTAGTTCTACCACAGAAACACCTTCTATATCAGAGAGTGTTTCTAACCACTTCTCTAAAGCCCCTCTCATGCTATGAGGTAGATCTGATTGTTCTATATCTCCGTTGATCACGCACTTTGATTGTCTACCCATTCTTGTCGCGAACATTTTCATCTGTTCATGGGTAGCATTTTGTGCTTCATCTAAAATCATGAATGACTGATGAAAGTTTCTTCCTCTCATGTATTCTAGAGGACATATCTCTATAGTACCATCATCCTGTAATGTATGAACTTTTTCACGAGAAAGATAAAGATTCATCTCTTCTAGTATGGGTACTAAATACGGATGAACTTTCTCTTGAAAATTTCCGGGCAAATATCCTAAACCTTTTCCAGATTCTACGATAGGTCTAGTGATGACAATTTTATTGACTCTACCTTCTTGTAAATATTGACAGGCCAATCCTACTGCGACTGCTGTCTTCCCGCTTCCCGCTGGACCGTCACATATTGTTATATCAGAATGCTCCATACATTTAATGTACGTCGCTTGATTTCTAGTTTTTGGTTTAAGTGTTTTTTTGCCTCTAGGTTTTCTTTTGGACATATAGATTATTTACCTGATGATCCAAAGCCCCCTCTCCCCCTTGAAGTTTCAGAAAGGTCGTCGGATTCTTTGAAAGTGACATTGTTGATTTTTTGAATAAGTATTTGAGCTATCCGATCACCTTCCGTAATTTCCACAGTCTCATTACTAGAGTTGAATAGGCAAACTTTAATCTCTCCCCTGTATCCAGAATCAATCACACCAGCAAATACATCTAGTCCCTTCTTGACTGCGAGTCCAGATCTAGGCCAAATTAAACCTACAGACCCTGATGAGAGAGCCATAGACACGCTGGTTCCAACAAGTGTTCGACTATTTGGCATAATCGAGATACTTTCAGATGCATATAGATCCCATCCTGCGTCATCATTATTAGATTTTGTGGGTAAAACTGCATTGTCAGACAATCTTTTTACTCTGATAATATCCATTATAAATCCTAAGACATACTAAATATGTTATAATTTTCAAATTCATAAAGGGCTTCAACATTACCCCCGTCAGTATCCGCCCCTCGTCTATCCACTTTTGTAAGATAGTTTTCAGATCCCAGATCGAAGGTAAGATTAGATCCTCCGAAAGTTAGCACAACTTTAATCTGTTTACTCGCTGGAGCGTTAGAAAAAGACTGAGCCGTAAGATCGCTGCTAAAATGTTTTTCTTTAATAATCGTTGAAATGGTTGTCTGAACTGTAACTGGTACATCCAGTAACTTATATTTGTTAGTTTCAGATGCGGAAGATGCACCCTGACGCTTTCCTAAATCCAAAACCTCTCTTCTGCTCAGGTTCACTATAAGATCTATGCTTTGTATTGTTCCCTGAACTTCAGATGGCATAATAGAAGATGATGTATTATAGTCAATTCTTTTTGCTACGTCTCCAGAATGTGTAAATCCAAGCTGGCCAGTTGATGAAAATGTTCTGGTGGTAGACCACTCTTTGTTGTGTCCTTCAAAACTTATAGTTTCCATTACTGGACCATCGACATTAAAACTATAAGTTACAGAGGATATTTGCATGTACGAAAGTTTTAGTTCTGATTGCGTTGAAGCTCCAGAAGTATCTATTTGATCTCTGGCGTCTTCTCCGACCAACAGAAGCATATCGTATTCTTTAGCATGAGTAGCATTGTCAAGGAGATGCCCACCTGAAGATGGAAAAATAACATCACTCACTGATCCGATAAATCTCTCTATGTTTACATCCACAAAAGGTTTGTCTTCAAGGATTGATATAGGAGAAGGTTTTCCTAGATCTCTTATATTTCTTTGCGGAATAGTAGTGTCAACTCCAACAGATTGAACACCTTTTAATACGTCTGACGCACCCAATGTTGCTCCAGCATCACCAAGCAGAACTGCTTGAGTAGCGTAAAAGACTCTTTTGTTGCTCATATTTCACAAGCTCCACCGGCACAGGCTATCTCTTGTTCGGGAGTAGTATTATCTTCTTCTTCAATGCAGTTGGTATAATCAACAGACTCGTAAGATCTCTTCATGTCCACCCACTCCTTCCAATTGTAAACATCTTTCATGCAATAGGAGAGCTTCTTGATGTCTCCCTCCATATATTTGTTTGCAAAACGAATGCATCTGTCAACCCAGTCTTTCTTTCCGTTGCCCTTTACTTTTGTTCCTAGTCCAACCAAGGCATCGCAAGCAGCCCAAAGGTTATCTTCCCATAGGTTGAGAGCGATTTCAATTAGCCCGCTAACAAAAACGGCTCCATCGCCGTAGTGGGAAACCATCTCGCTGGGAAGGTAGACTGTTGTAAATGGGGCTTGAGGATAGTCTTTGTCTCCGCTTACCGGCAAAAGTGAAACCCCGCAGAAATACTTTCTATTTTTGTAGATAAATTTTTCTACGTCTTCCCATTCTTCAGGCTTTACATTAATTGTATTTGACACATTGTGTTGAAGGAAATCCTGAACACAAAGAGAATCAGTTCTTCCTGTCATCACCCAGTTTTGTTGAGTAAGTTTCACGCAGCTTAGAAGGTCTATGGCACTGACCTTGTTTTTCAACTTTGCGCCATCAGGAACTTCTATGCAAAAGGAAACAACATCGTCGCTGTCGTTGGCCGACCACACTGACTCCTCGCACGCACGAGGGTTTGTTTTCCTAAAGTGTTGGTATATATCCTCCATCTTATTAGCCTGTACACGTCTAATGTAACGCTTGGCGTGGTGAGGGTGGATACCAGAGCTAGTACCTAGAATACAGCTAGCAGTCCCTTCAGGCTTTACGCAAGTAGTTCTGGCTGCGGGGTTGATTCCGATTTTCTTAGCAAGCTCTCTGTTCGTCTTCTTGACAACTCTAGCACCTTCCTTTTGAATGTCTGGGTCTAGACAAATATCATGTTGCTCCATAATTCCTGTCATGGAAACTCCGAGAAGAGCCTCTCTTCTTAAGATCCTCTCGGTGACTTCTCCCAAATATGGCATCTCTGAGAATCCCGCCTGAAGAGTTCCAACAATGGAAGCTGCTTTGCAGGACTCGAAGAATTCTTCTTTGGTTTTAATTTTAGCGCAGTTTACAGTGCTGAGATTGCATGCTTGCCATCCTGTTTGCCCGGTTTCTTCATCGACAGGATACAGGCCAATTTCCACACACGGATTTACAATAAGCTCTGTAGAGTCGGACCACACAAATCCCGGCTCTCCAAACTCCCTAACAGATTTCATTAAAGAGGAAAATTGTTCAGGAGTCGTTGAATCCCGTAGTAAAAGAGCAGAATTATTAGACCGGCCACGTTGAGGATTATCGTGAAACCAATTACCAGTCTTTGCCAGTGCCATCTCTTCATCGTCTGGCGAAAAAACACAAATCGTAGCACTTCTGCGTACACCGCCAGAAATAACAGCGTCAGCAGCATGCATAACCACATCGTATGCATCAATCGGCCTCAGTTTTCTGTTTGAAAATAACGCATCTTTCAATGCCTTATCTAAGACTTTCTTGATATTTGTTAAGGCTTTTTTCAGTGGCTCGGGGCCGGGCGCCTTACCAGAGCTTGAGCTTAAGAATGATCCCGCTGGACGAATTTCTGAGTAGTCAAAGTTAACTGTTTTTCTGGCATACTCTGGGAAAAGATCATCTTGTTCAAAGTAGCTGCTAACTAAAACCCCGACAGAGTCAGACCATCCCTCTATTGTGTCTGGTATGACGAATTTTTTAGTACCCTCTTTCTTTTGAACCAGCTTGGGCAGCTTTGCTATATGGTGCTGCTGAACAGAGAATCCAGTACCACAACCACACAAGAGAAGATACATACACTCTTGGAAAAATCTAAGCCTGTCGATATATGAAGCTATGCAGTTATAAATTCTAGCATTATGTTTTAATATTGGAGAACCACCAAACTGCAAGGCGCGCTGAGATCCAAGCACACGCTTTTTGTGCATCATGTCGTATGCCCAGTCAATATCCCCGTTAATTTCGGGATACTGGTGCTGCATCATCTCTTTGACTCTGTCGACTGATTCTCGCCAAGTTTCCCTTCGTCTTTTTTCCGGTATCCATCTTGCGTATTTAGAAACAAACGTGTAACTCTGTAGCTCTGCTACCGACATTTTGTTATTTAACCTTATATCTTGTGGCGTGTCCTGATTCTATCATGTGTTCCGACATATCTTCTTCATTATAAAAGATATGACCGACGACCCTTCCAAATGTGAATACGTCTTTTATTTCACCTTTGTCATCTGCGGGAATAAATAATACGATTTCTTTGTCGTCTATAACTGCGGCAAGGTGTGCTAGGGATGCCATTCCCTTTTGTTTTTCTACAATGTCTCTACTTTTTTTTTCTGGTGCCCAGCAGTCCTTAAGTCTTACTCTAACCTTCCTAGTTATCTCTACGTCTACCGTATCGCCGTCTATAACCCTTGTTACTTTTGCTTTTGTTGTAAAGCCCTCTTGTGGTTGTTGCATTTTAACTGCCCGTCTTTTTGGTGGACCATTATGTATTACTCTGTAATTGGGCATGTTGCAGTGATACTTCTACGAGCAATTGTGTATTAGATGATCGGGCTGCATCACTGATGCCTCGACATAACTATATACACAAAACTATAGCAAAGACACCTTTGTTTTTACCGGTATTTCTTCTACCGTTAAACCAAAGTTTTTTAGATGAGAAATTACTTGAGCATCATTGTTATCAAACGAATGAGCTTTGCCTCCTTTGGAGACATACCAATTCTTAATACCATTTTGCCACAGAAGTTTGGCGCAGATAGAGCAGGGGTGTGCCGTTATGTAAGCTCTTTTTTTAGCAGAGCTTTTTAAAGACATATTTGCTAAAGCGTTTTGTTCTGCGTGAACAATAAACGGATACTTATCCGGTCTTGTTTTGGGTAGCTCTGAATCGTCTACCCCAGAACAAAATCCATTATAACCCAAGCCTATAACGTGGTTATTGTCATCGACAATTACACATCCCACTTGGGTTTCTAGATCGTGGCTTCTTATTGATATGAACTCAGCTAAACCTATGAAATACTCATCCCACGTTAGCCGATTTTTCATTTTTCTTTTGCTTTCGATCTCTATTCAATTGCTTAAGACGCTTTTTGTCTCTTTTGGACTTTCTTCTTATTGTTTTTCCCATTAGCCTTTTTATTAAACCTTTTGTTAATCCAGACCCACTTTGAGCCTACCTTGTAGGCAGCCATTTTACGAAACCCGCCCTCTTCGGGCAAGAGGATCGCCCCGGAACTTTCCGAGTTTTTTAAAAATTCCCCTTTTGCCTTCTCCACTTCCTTATGATTTATTTGCATTTGGTAGCCTTCCTATTTTTAGCTTGTCCTTAGACTGATCTCTTACAGGAAGGACAGGAAATCTTAAACCATCCTTTGTTGGAATGCTCTTGGCATTTGGAGTTTTTGATATGGAGCTACCTTCTGGGTTAAGAGATGTAACTTCCTTTAGGCTTGGAACCTTTACATCTGTGTCGATTGCCCACAGTACGCCTTCTTTTTTAGCATAGGTTCTCATTCGTCTTACGGGGACAATCAGATTGAAAGTTTCTCCAGCACCACGAACGAGCATTCCGACATATTGACCGGCTTTTTCTTTGCTTCGCTCACTAAGAAATACTCCACCACCGCTGGAACCCGGAAAAGCAGTGACTGTCGTTTGATCGAAGACTACTCCATCGCTGTTTCCTAGATCAAGAACTCTTCCGACTTGAGAACAAATTCCCCGCGTCATCGAATTACTTCCAACTTGACCTAGTAGGCTGCCCACATGATATAGTTCAGTGCCAATAGCAACTGGACTACCGGACCCCTTGTAGAAAGTCGTGGTCTTGTCAATAAAACCTTTTTTTCTAACCATCAAGAGAGCCAAGTCTTCTCCGTTTTCAGCATCGGAGTATTTGATTACCTTGGCCTCCATCTTGATTTCGCCAACACGACGACCGTCCTCAACTAGCTCCTTAACAATCTGAGCATCTTTGAATTCAATGATTCTTTTTGTCTGTCCATTTTCAACAACCCTTCTCTCTGAGCGTAGACCATCCACTACGTGAGCAGCAGTCCACACAAAGTTGACCTTCTGCTTGACATTGGGTGATACCTCTACCTCTCGCGTGACGATCACACCAGAGCCTTCTCCGACTCCAGACTTTACAGTCACAGATACGTCTTGTAGGTGTTGGTATAGCTTGTTATCTTGAGCCTGAAGAGAAGAGGCCGTCAAGAGAAAAATAAATCCAGCTAGAAGTTGCCTGTACATTGTCCGTCCTTCCTTGAGTTAAAAAAATAGGGGGTTTTTAACCAGACCCCCTAAAACTGGCTGAGCCTCCTCAGTTCACCGTCTCTCCACCTTGCATACGCTGCTCTAGCTCACGCTGCGGCGTATTCTTTTCGTTTTCCGCCACGCCGGGAGCAACCGGAACATTAGGTGTTGCGATTGGTCTAAGCTCGTCTTCTGTAAACTCGCTACCAAGAGCAGGATGTTTGATCCATTCAATGGTTGGAATATGACTAACATCATAAGCATCGAAGTGTGACTTAGTCAAGAAGAATGGACCATTTTCATCATCATTAAAAATGTTTTCGCAGTCTACGAGAGGAACCTGAAATAGTTCCGCGCACATAAGACGATACGCTTCTCGGAAAAGCTTCTTCATTTCTTTTGCTGTGGAAATTGACCAGTCGTTAGACCAAGTGTTTTCACTTAGTTGAGCAAGGTTGCTTAGAGCCTGTAGGCAAAGCTCAATCCATCTACGACAGTAGTCGTTCTTTACGTCGAAGTATCGGATTGGATAAATCTTGAAAGCTCTGCGTTCGTGGGTAATGTGGTGAGCTTCTAGTCGCTCAACATTATCACGTTTGGTATTAGTGTCAATAAGATTGCATAGGCGCACATACATATTGTGGTGATGCTTGACAGCGCCTAGTGTTGGTGGACCGGGAACAAAGCAGTCAGTCCTTACACTGAAAGCCTGTAGGTGTTCACCAATCTTATCGAACAGTCTAGCCATAGCTAGGTTATGAGTTTCCTTGTTGTCGCCAACATTTGGAATGGCCCACTTGACGCCTTCGTACATGTAAGGAAGGATTGCGTCGTGAACTGGAATTACTAGATCGGACATTATAGTTCTCCGTTATTCTATGTTATATTTTTGCTTTAATCTTTGACGTAACAAAACGTCTATCTGACCCATTGTCATAGTTTGGTCATCCCTGTACTCGTTCATCAACTCTCCAAAAACAGTCATTACTTGTTCTGCCGTTGCGTGTTTTGAAAACGGCATGTTCATAAATTGAGGAGGCAATCCATTTGCCGCCATAGGTTGTTGACTATAGTTAACAGCCACAGGAACTCCATATCCCAAAAAGCCGGGATGTAGTCCGGGTGCATGCTTAGTAAAGTCATCAATTTCGTGCGTAGTCTTAGGGTCTGGCAATTGATCAGGAGGAACTATAAATTCTTCTTCGTGTTTATGTCTATGTGTATGGATATGTTCGTGTTCATGAACATGCTTACATGGTTCATTATTACACGGCTCATCATCGCACGCACTTGAGACATCCCTATCATAATCTTCGGGAACACTTTTGTCACTATCTTTTTCCTCTTTTTTCCTTCGCCTCCTTCTTATGCCACCCATTAGCAAAGGGACACCATACTTAAGAGCTAGGGCGCCTATACTGGCTCCCCCCAATGTCAGACTAACATTCTCAACCGTATTTCCATTTCCACCTGTCATATCATCCAAATAATGTCCTGAGCCTTCCTTAAGCTGCGCTATTTGTTTCTCTCTCTCTCCAACAAATCCTATAAGTTCTTCAACCCTTGACTTTAACATGTCTTTTTGTCCTTCGGTCGCACCTAACAGGTCTCTTAATCCATTCATTTCATTTTGAGCGTTCAAAAGATTGCTGTTAGTACCGCCGAGTTCAGCCTTTAGGCTTTCAGATAGTGCTTCTAGATTTGTAAGCTTTTCCTGAAGCTCCGCTATTTTGTCTAGATATTGTTGTTTTTCCTTTTCAAAATCTATAGGAGGGTCGACAGGTCCATCAGGACTTGGTCTTCCCGGCCAGCCATTAAACCCTCCACCATTATCGGGCGGTTCTGGGTTTGGCGGCTGTGGATTTGGTTGCTCTGGAGGGCATGGCCTATTCCAAGGACACCAAGGGAATAATCCATTGCCTTCGTAGAGTTCTCCAACTCTTATTCCGCCATAGTATTGAGCAGTGTCAGCAATGCCTCCTCCTGATAGTTTCAGTTCGGGACAATACATGAATTCGCCCTTTTCAGTTCTTCTAAGACCACCCTTGTAAGGGATAACAACATGGTCCTCAATCTTGTGTCCGCAGTGTGGACAAGACTTGGTTAGCCTCTCGGGCTTTTTGGGCGTCATTTTTTTATCAGCTATAATTGTATAAGAAGCCTCTATTGGAAGACCTCGCCCGTTGCCTTCGATTATTGAATAGATCTGCTTTAAAGATAAGCCAGCGCCATAGTCCGTTGGTCCGTCATCTGTCCAAGCACCGTCCCCAACTCTCCAAGCTAGAAGAATGCCTATTCTTGTATGCTTCTCACCCTTTTCATCCTGAATGTCAACTAGGACACCACTGCCAGATTGACCGCCTATTGGAGCAGCATTAAAGCTGACTGTTGCTCCATGATTTCGGATCACTCTACCTTTCCAAGCACAGGCCCATTGTGCGGAAGGGCAACCTCCAGCCATAACAAGATCGTTGGCCTTTACACTGGTTCCCTTTGGGGCTAAAGGAATTACTCTAGGAGGATAGTGTCCAAAATATTTTTTCTTAACGGACACAACAGCTAGGTCTAGAGCAGTTCCCTCTTCGTAGGCAGAATATTCTGTCTTAAAGGGGATCATAGCAGACTTATAGCCATCTTGAAAAAATTCCAGATAACCTCTGCTAGCTCTACCAACAACATGACCATTTGTTAAAACGTAGTATTTATCTTCGTCTTCGGAAAAAACCGTACCTGATCCTCTGGCTCCGTCAGTGTTTACTCTGCAAACACCTTCTAGAGCTTCGTCCATCGTTAGTGACTTTGCAAATCCCAGTGATGGGAAAAGAAGCACCAATCCAAAGATAGCAGCGCGAATTAAATTTTTCATTGCCAATCTTTCTGTATGGTGAACTGATACCTAAATAATGGTGACCTAGCTAAGTCAGCGGGTGTTGTGGCGCTATCGGCTAGGTATGGTACTGGATCTATGTAGTTCTTTCTGTAAGCATATGTTACAGCCGTGCTACATACAAATACATCGCTTGGTTCTTCATCCTTGATATTTTGAGGGGCAAGCCTACAAAAAGGCAAGTAATGTTTACCCAACTTCAAAAAGTTTTTCCATCCGTAAGGAAGACCTGTAAGATCCAGCATGGTATCAGTAACTTTGTTGGCAACTTCTGGCACGAAAATAGCTTCGCGATCTTCATTTTTACATTCTATTTTTACTGAACGATTATCTTCGTTTTCAGGCCAGCATGAAAATTCGCTGTAGCCAATTTTAGACACGGGTCTGAAAACGTCTATGTTATCTGGATGAGATGCAACCTGTGTCTTCATGGACACCGACCTACCTCCACGGAACTCTCTAAATTCTACACATTCAAGATTATCTCCATCCCAGTGAGCCATAGCTGCATGGCTATGAACCCCGCTTCCATATCGTTTGATCAACCAAGAAATTAGTCCCTTACCACGAAACAACAGAACGTCTGCTTCTTGGATGTGATTCATGGCCTCGTGGTAGGGAACTAAAATCATATGCTTTATTTCTCCTCAAGCTTCTTTTCTATTCTATCTAGAATGTCAGCTATTCTTCGTTGATCATTAACAATTTTTATCATGACTTGTTGCATATCCTTTTGAATTTCTGCCCAACTTCTAGGAACATAAACCAAAGGTGTTCCATCTGTGTCAGATTTGGACATAATTTCATTAGTGTGCTTGATCCAATCCCTTTCATCATCCATAAGAACTGATTTTTGAGGAACAGCTTTTAAAACCAGTATCTCTATAACCTTCCCTAATCCCATGACAATAGCGACAATGCCTGCCAAAACCGGAATCGAAAAAATGTCGGATTCCATTTTATTTCTCCATGGGGTTGGAAAAAAGAAGGGGGATGACCAATTGTTGGCCAACCCCCTCCATGATAGCCAAAGATAACTACTAAACTGTAACAGCTTTGTAATCAATCTTGTTGTAGCCCTGACCGGAAGAGGTTACATCAGTGAAGTTGATCATGAAGACCAATTCGCCGGGAACCGACCTAGTCGGTAGAGCATCGTCATCTGCTCTATCACTAGCATTTCCGTCAGAGATGTCGTGCATAAATGTACCCGTAAGAGTACCCGGTGCTTCTGATCCAGTCATCGCAGCATCGAGCCAGTTGGTTCTCGACGTGTCGATAACCTCACCGTTCTTGAATTTGCCGGTAAAGCTGAATCTGTGCGCTCTCCACGAGGTCAATAGGCTAGCACCAAAGTCATGCTGCCATGAATGGATGGCATGACGAGCACCAACGTGTGAACCACTAAGGATTGATGTGTTGTCGGCACCAGAAAGAGTTCTAGTTAGACCTCTCATAACCCATTTGTTGTTTGCTGACTGATCGTAAGCAAATTCGCCTGTAGCTGCACTGTTTGCCACTGTAGCGTTGTAAGTACCGCCAGTAGCGGTTCTTTGCTTTGGACCTGTAGGAACATGTCTTCCTACAAGAGCATCGTCTAGACCCAAAACCTTGCTAAGTGGACCGGCTGTGCTTCTGTTGCCTAGAGCGACACCGCCCTGACTCTGTTGTACCCAAGCGCTACTGCCGTCTGTTTGAAGTAGGTGACCATTACCAAAAGGAACTGGCATTTTATTGACCTTTCTGTATAAAACAGAAACGCATCCCAATTTTCCTGTAATTTATAGATCCAATCCTAATTATATTATACACCAATTTTTTGGAAATTGTCTATTATTCTTGACCATATATAGGTTTAGCTGGATCTGTGATGTTTTAGACTAAGACTCTCCGCACTTACGTCTGATTTTACCAAGAGCCTTTTTAATGAGTCTTCTAGCTGTTTCTCTGCTATAATGGTTTTGGTTGCCAATTTCTTCAATTGTCATATTATGAAGGTAGTACTGAATTATAACTTTTGTTAGATGTTTTGGAAGGCCATCTGTGTAAGACTGTATTTTTTGCTCTAGGTCCGTTCCATCACCATAGTTTTTGGCGTCAATATTTTCGTAAAAAACAGACTTTCTCCGCTTCTTTTCTCTGACTATCTTTTTGTATCTCCAGTCTAATTTTTGATACAAAAAAGAGGTAAATTTCTTTTTTCTTGTGGGGTCATAGGTTTTTAGACATTCCCACAGAACAATTAGCTTCTCTGATTCCAGATCGTCATAGCTAATTGAATTTATATACTTGCATGAAACCTTGTTCATGATTCGTCTGTTGTTCGAATCCTTCAAGGCTTTTTCAAAGTCGTTGTCCGTTATCACAGTCCATTCCTTTTTTAGTCTCCAGACTTTAATATGAAGCCCCCAATTGATTGTTTTGTTTCTTCAAAAAATAGCACAGTTTTTAAAAACTGTTCGTCATTTTTATTGTCTGTCTTTGCGTAGTCTATGTCCCCTTCGTTAGAAACAAATATTGCCCAATGCTTTTCTGAAGATAGCTGTTCCTTAATTATTTCTACGCTTCTTATTATCTCGTCACTGTCAAGAATTGTTAATGTGTCTTCGGGATATTCTGGTTCTAGAATTAGACTTTCAATTCCAAGTCTAACATCCCTAAAGTTAAACATCTTTCCGACACCAAGGAAAAATGTGTATCTGCTCATTACTTCAAGAGCTTCGACTCCATCAACACATTCAATTAGATCGCTAATATTTTGAGTTATATCAAAATTTGTATAACCTATCCAGCAATCAAATTTTTCTGACGGTTTAAGTTTATCCTCATAGTGAAAAATTCCCAGAGGTGTTTGCACAAGCCTAGGAATTTCCATCGCAGAGAGAAGACTTTTTTCTATAGCATCTTCATCTTCTTCTACTGCTTCTTCTAGTTTATTTTCAGGAGGACTATAGTCCACTTTCTCTTTCCAGTTCTCCCAAGCTATTTTTTTTGAAGGCATTCTTCACCCCTTTGCATGTTTTTGTAAATAGCTCAGACTCAATTAAGATATTTCAAATGGATTTGTATTCTTCTTAGAAAGATCTGACGGTCTAACAATTGGGTCGTCCATATGCTGGTGTTTGTTTTTTATATCCTTCATGCCAGCTTCCAGCAGTCTGCTGTACTCGGAAACTATAGCTAGAAATGTTTCATAATTTTCTTCGCTACATTCATTCTCTAAAAATTGAAAAATGTTGCCCGTCATTTCCCCAGTGCATAAATTATATAGAAGTTCGGTGAATGCGGCGAGAGAAAATTCACTTCCATCCCAATAGCAAGACATTTTCACTACGCCATCATCATCAACCTCAAAGAAAAGATAACATGGAGACTCTCCGTCTGATAATTCGTCTTCTTTCCCTTGTGTTTCTTCGGCTTCTGCCTCTTCATCTTCAGTCTCTACTTCGTCATCCGATGAACCCAGCAGCTTCTGATAAAGTTTTTTTATAGGATTCATTGATTCTTTCTTCTCCATGAATCACATCCTTTAAATCTATCCATCTGCCCTTTATTGTTTCCATTGGATAGGGAAGAACTCCTAGATAATTTAAATTTATTTCGTACTGATAATCTAAAGTTTTTTTACGGTCAATGTTTACAAGTCTATAGTTTACCCAATCGGAATTGACTTTGATATGCTTAGAAACAATCGAGTCAATCACATCTTCTATTTCCTTGTCTCCATAAATAAGGGAGTTTGGCATATCGCGACTTTTGTTAGTTATGAGAATCTTGTAAAATCCAGTACTGTTTTTTTGGTTAAGAGCGACACACGCCAAGTTAATCCTCACCTTGTGCTTCAGGCTCATTTGTCAATCCTTCTGGCTCCATGCTAGATTTGATTCTTGAAATTACACCCATCCCATTCAAGGCTTTTTGATAATCATCAACTGCATTGATAACTTCATCGACGATTGATGAATGTTCTCCAACGCCAACAGGGAATTCAGTATACATTTTGATTCTAACAATTGCTTCTTCTAGCTTAGCCTGATAGTGTCTTTCTACGGCACCAATAACCAAATCTGTAACTGCTTGTTCTTCCGGCATTTCTAATTTCCTTCCTTAGAGTAGTTTAGAGAAAGGGGAAGGGTTGCTTCCCCATTTCTCGTTAAAATCACAGGCTTTGCGTTAGGATTGTCTGAGGCTGTCGCCCACAATCCAAGCTCCACCGAGAAGTACGATATGATTAACCTGATCGGCTGCTAGGTTAAGGCCAAGTCCGTCATTAAAAACACAAAGGACAACGCCGCCAATAGCAACCCAAAATCTTCTAGAAACTATTAAGTTCTTAATCTTGTCTACCATGTCTATCTCCAGTTGTTGTAAAACTATCACAAAATGCTGCACGTTGCAACAACATTACTTCACACAGCTTGGGCAGTTGCATCCAGTGTCGTCACAATCGCACACATCGCACGCACAAGCGTCACAGGCGCACGCTGCGGCGTGCTGACCGGCCACAGGACACTTTCCCGCACAAACGCAGAACAGGGGGCAGAGGTGCAGAGACCATCCGACTACCCCACCAATAAGAAAGCAAAGCCAGTGATCTTTAATTAGATTTAGCATCATTTCATTTCTCCTATAAGAAGTAAATTCTCTAGTTACTCTTCATCATTTTTTTGGGGGACACAATCCCCATCTTTTTCCACATACCCATCGTTACAATTTGGAGGGTATCCAGCTTTTTCATCTGCTAAAGTTTTTGAAACTCTATTTAAGATGTGATCCATTGACATTTCTTCACCTTTTGATTCTCTAACAAAAACTAAGGTTCTACCATCTTTTCTATGAGAACCCCTTCTTGAAAAATAATAAAGTTCGCCAGTTTTAGTATCTCGATAGACAAAAACTGACCCCTTGCCTTTTTTACTTTCGTCTTTATTCGGAGAGGGCATCTATGATCTCCTTCGCGGTGTTTTCCCACGAAAATTTATTTGCAGTTTCTATGACAGACTGTGTAATCTCGTTTTGAACTAAGCGATCTTGTGTTTTAGCTCTATGTATAGCAGACATGTAATAGGAAGCCTGTTGTATCTGTTTTTTTCCTATTTTTGCCCACTCGCCTTCCCCAAAAAACCATTTATTATCCACAGCCTTCTCTTTCTCGTTAATGTCTACAAGAAGACTGTTATTGACATTGCAAAATTGGGTGTGACCGGAGTAATCGGTGGCAATTACGTTTTTACCGCACGCCATCAATTCAAGAAGCTCAAGATTCCATCCTTCTGCCCTGCTAAGGAAAACTCCACAGTCAACTTGGCGCATTATATTATACACCTCTTTTTGTGTTTCTTGCCGAGGAATTATCCTGATCTTTCTCCCTAATTTGGATTGTTTGTACAAACTTTCCCAGTATGCATTTTCTTCTGGCGAATAAAATGGATTTTCGCACATCATCCAAAGTTCAACGTCATCATCTTCAGAAAAAGCCTCATTAAAAGCAGTTACAAGAACATCATGACCCTTTCTGATCTCCCATTTTCCACAGTTAAAGAATACAGTCTCTTTTCTTCTGGAAATATCCGGTTTAAAGATTGATTGATCCACACCAAGAGGTATTACGCTAATACTTCCTGTCAGAGATGGAATATTTTGTTCGACAACCTGCTTCGCCCACTCAGAACAGACAAAAAGGTGGTCCAAGTTGCTAAGATGATGTTTTTCTACATCGTTAAACGTGTCAAGTTCAAAAATAGGAAAGCCGATGCGTTTTCCCCTGCCTACAAACTGACTCATATCAAATTGGTGCCAAATTCTGATACATGGAGCATCAAAATCAGGAATTTTAGAATTTTCAATACACAATTTTACTTGGTTTTCATACTCACGAGGACATGAGGCTTGTCCTATCGGCCAGAACGATAAATTGGCTGACTCGGAGAGTTGCCTGACTATGTTAAGCCCAACAACTCCGTATCCTAATTGATTCAATGGTGATATTAGATTTATGTTCATGATATGTCCACCATTTTAAAAAAAATAACCCGAAGCCAAATTAATGACCTCGGGCCGGGGATTATGTCAGAGATTAAGTTAATTTATACGCTAAAACTCTTATTGCATCCGCAACTTCCGGTTGCGTTTGGATTATCAAAGACGAAACCCCTCTGCATAATATTTTCTTCCCATTTTACTGTAGATCCAGCTATGAAGGGTACGCTTGACTTCTCTACAACAAAAGTAATGCCGTTCTCTTCATATTTATGCATCGTCTCTTCAATATATTCATCTTCTTTAATGAAACCCATCTTATATTCAAATCCAGAGCATCCACCACCTTTAACTCCGACCCGAAGAAAGGTCTGTGGATGGTCTTTTGCAAATTCAGAAATCTTTTCTGCTGCCTCATTCGTAAAAGTTATCATAGTCATCTCTATCTATAAAATTTAAGCCTTCGGCCATCAGACCTCTTTGGGTCAGCGAGTCCGTTGTCTATCCTATCCCTGCTAGTTATATAATAACCGTGTTCGTCGAGTAAAACAACCTTATTCTCATCATTTAATTCAGAAGTTTTATCTTCGTCGATCATATCAGAGTGACTACCATACCTAGTCTTATACTTATACGGTTCTTGTTTCGTTGGGATTCTATTTTGTCTTCTTGCTCTTGCCACAAAAAATCCTACCTAAAAAGCCTAAAAGTTGGAAAAATTTTTTTGACCGTCTGTGAAATAAATCTGGTCGGTTTAGAAGATACAACCGACTACCATTCTAAAGCCGTAGCAGTAATAGGAAACTGGTCAGCAAACAATTCTTTGATATCGTTAGCAATGTCACGATGTTCCTTCTGTGTTGATGGGTCTGTTCGCAACTGAATGTAGTGAATCCAGCTTCTAATCGTTCCGTTCATATACATTCGAGTCGTAGTGTTAAGGGGTAAGAAAAACCTCGCGCTCTCTTTGGCTACGCCCCTCTTAAGAGCTTCCTTGTACTGGGAAAGGCTTCTCCTGTTTTGTTCAACAAGGCTATTTTTAAACCATTCCCTATCATGTTTATCTAAATCATCTAAGGAATTTTGTCTATTCTTTTTATCCTGTCTCCGAGGTTCTATTTCTTTGAATCCTTCGGCTTCAGCATATCGCTGACTAAATTCTTGAAAGGAAAAGCTACGATGTCTAAGTATCTGTGCAGCTATACCTCTGGTGGTTTCAATTTCCACCACCATATTGGCCATCTCGAAAATAGACCAATGCCCATGCCTAATACAAAAAGAAAGCAACCCAGAAACATCTGGATTGCTTTGATTTGCTGGGTTGCTTACTCTTGCACAGTAACCTACAGTTTCTTCTGCATTTGGGGTTACAGAAATTAGCTTGATATTTGTCATTCACTAAACACTTTCTCGAAATCGAAAAATCTCCACCTATCAAGGTGATCTACATTTTCCGATGAGTTTACATCGTGAAGGTAATCTAGAACTTGAAACCAATTAGAGAAAATAAGATCGTGGGGGACTACTCCGAACATCCAGTTTGGGGCATGATGTTTTCCCTGCTTGCACCTTATTAATAAGGGCTTCTTTTGAGCTATGGCAACGAACGCTTCATGATATGACCCACACAGATGAATGTCAAGGTCTAAGTTCATAATTAAGAAGTGGGCTACGTCAACCATGCGTAAGTCGACGGAGCAAATGGGTTTCATGATCTCGGTGACTTTATCGTAGTCGTATATCTGTTTGGCATTTTCAATCTCGTTTCTAGTGTCCTGATTTTCTGGAGCAAAATCGCTAGGCTTGTCACATGGATTGAAAACTCCTATGCCCATCTTCTTAAGTTCTTTGGATATGTTTTCTCGCCACTCTGCGCCGCCATCAGGAACCCTGTCCATTGGGCCGCACAGGTAACAAGTAGTATCTTTAAGTCTGTTCATAATTAATGACCCCAACGGGATTTGAACCCGTGTTGCTGGAGCGAAAGTCCAGAGTCCTAAGCCACTAGACGATGGGGCCAACCCCTCGATTTTTCAATGTTTTATGAGTATTTGTAAAAGTCTTTTACTAAGTCTTGCACCTTCTCATATTTTTTCTTGGCACTCAAATCTTTGACTATAGGTTCAACCTTTCTTTTATTTTCTCCTAAGCCACATAAGAACATTACAGCATCTTCAATCACTCTAGTAGTAGTAGGTTCAGGTTTTGACCTTGGCTTTTCCTCAACTGTTACTTTTACTTTTGAAATGTTGAATTCATTAGAATGTCGAATGAGCATTCCAAAAAGAAAAACACAAATCAAGAATAAGCCAAACGGACCACCATCATAGCCCACGTTGTCCATTAATTATTACTCGGGTCATAACCGTCGTAATAATCTTCTGCTTCTCCACCATAAGTGTCATCGTTTTCTTCTACGTTAACACCCATAAGGTTGCTCATAAACTCTCGGAACTCATCTTCTGTCCACGCTTGCCCATCTTCTGACTTATGAAGAAGGCTCTTAAGCGGACCTTCATAATCAGCAACAACCTGATACTCGCAGGTTCGGACCTTCTGGCATTCGCAATCAGTTGGAACCGACACAACGTCCTTGGGGTTGACCTTAACAATGACTACACGGTCACCAGCATGTTCAGCCCGATAACTTTCGACATATTCCAATGCTCCACAGTGAAGCCCGTCAGAACAGCCAACGCTACAGTCATCATTAACCTTACGACGCTGCATACTAACAGTTTGACCAACACTATTGTCAATCTGCTGAGACCACTTATCCTTATAGTCACTAGTCACAGCCTTGTAAGCAAGGAAGCAACCATCTTCTGTGATAGGAAGATTCTTATGCTCAAGAAACGTGTACAGTTCTTGAACGGCGCGATTACTGTGGTTCTCCAAGACGTTAGCCAAGAACCTAATCATAGGCTCAAAGGGAAAACCATTACGCATCATTCCCATAATGCGCTCGGTGAGACTGTTGTGGATTTCCTCTCCGTCATAACGAAGAACACCATCAGTAACAGTAACCTTGCCTTCTGCATAATCTTCAATTGCAGAGGGAATGTCGATCAATTCAACAATGTTTTCTGTATCGTTATTAACAATACATTCCTTGATACCCATATAGTTCGGATGGTCATAACCAACCGTGAAACTTTGGTTATCAATAACAATCGTGATCGTTCCGTTTCCGCTGACAATATAATTCATCTCAAAACCTTTCTTAGTGTGAAAAAGGGAACCCCACTAGGATAACCCCAATGGGGTTCCCAAAACCCTAAATATCTACTCTACTCTCCACCAGTATCTTGAGCCTTCTCGATTTTCTTATCGAAGTCAGGCTTTTTGATAACATCGGGCTTAACCGGCATAGGCTTATCGGTAGGGAACAACTCTCCCTTTTCCATCTTAGCCATTTCCTCGGTTTGGTTAAGACCTCTCTGGTAGCCCTCATGCCAAACAGACTGATAGTCTTTTGGGTTGGTAAGATATTCAACAATACCTTCCATGCGACCCTGACTACGAAGGCCATCTTCGTTTTCTTCACTCAACTTATTAAGCATAATGTGAGTGATCTCATCAGCCCATTCCTGATTGATGCCGCTTCTGGCATCTGACAATTCCACCAAATGACGGAGACGAGAATTATTCGACTCCACATAGATGGTGTAATTGATAAGGGTTGCAACAGCGATTCCCAGAACGACGTTGACTTTGTTGAGCTTATTCATCGCGTAGTTTCCTTGACATTTTTGATGTTCGATTCAGCTTCTTTTTGTGCGCCAATTCTAAACACACCTTCCAATACAATAATTTCATCCTTGGTAAGTTTGCTAAATATTTTTGTTAATTGTCTTCTCCTTCTTTCTCCATGGATTATTTTAATAACTGTTTTAATTAGTTGCTTCTTGTCATACCAAGAAGCGTCTCTGGTCAGTAAACGAGGTTTTTCCTTGAAGTTTTTGAAGTGTTGATAATCTTTTCCCGCAACATACTTAGGCATTACTCTCCCTTTCAATAAGGTCAACATAACGAGCCAGTTCTTCAACCATCTCCTCTTCAATTCCGTAATATCTTTTGGACACAACTTTAATCAGAGGGTACTTATCAATGCACGCTTCAAGATGGGGTGCGTGCTTATTCTCAACCTTGTCAGGCAGGGTTTTGTAAATCCTGCACAGATGATAAATATCTTCTGCCTTCTTCTCTTCCTCTTGCTTATCATAGTAATCTTTAAGAGCAACAATCTGTCTAAGACCATTGGTTTCAGTAGCGGTCTTACGAGCAACTTTCTTAATCTCTTTAACATCTATCCCAAGACTACCAAACATATCCCTGACAGACATTCTGTCTTCGATAACTTGCTTATCTTCTTCACTAGCATTGTTAGCCACCTTTTGGGCAAGCTGGGTGATGTCAACCCATTTACCTTCCGAGTGAACCAACTTCTGGAACTTAGCTCTATTCCAAACGACATTCTTAATACCATAAATCTTATCTTTATCAATGTCGTAACCAAGAGCAATAAGATGGTCTACGACTTGACCAAGAGTATCGAGGTCAGGATACATTCCATGCGTTTGAGTAAGTTCATAGCGGTCAATCCTTACGAAATAACCACCATCATTAAGATCAATATCAACATCAGACCAGTTCTGACCTTTCTTCCAACTATAAGTCCTGCCATTCCATTTGGCAACGCTGGTGCGTTTTTCTGAATCGTAAGACCTATTACTAATAGGCTTATCAAGGTCAGAGGTCTTATTGATGTGACTTTCATCACACCCCACCAGTTCGCGGAACTCAGCAATAGCCTCATCCGTACCAGTTACCCTGTAGACCTTAAACTTACTATCACCATGTTCATACCTACCACTGGAGGTATTCTCCTTAACATGATGCTTAATGCGACTGATTCCGCCGCGCTTAAGGTCATCAACAAAGATGGCGGCACTAGGGTCTACCAGCAGTTTACTAACATCGTCTGTTTGGACTGCTTTCTTCCAGCCATCCCTGTAATAAACTTTAACAATGAGACCTTCAATGTCTCCAATGTAAATCTGACTAAAGTTATTATCAAACAGGTCAGCATTGTTCCACTTAATACCAGTGGCATCAATTGTCTTAGAGAGTCCACCAAGCAAGCCACTACTTCTGGTAATGTTAACATGGGCAACTCTAGCATCCCAGAGGGTCTTTGCCTCTGAGATAGATTCTTCAGCTACACGTTGAGCTTTCTCTCTAATCTCAACACACTTCCTAACGATAGATTCCTTAGTGTGCTTATTGTAGCTGAGAGACTCACGAGACGGAGTAACGCTAAGTTCACCAATATCAAACTGAATAGTAATATTAGTGTTTAGGATTGAACGAGTTTCATTATCGTCGCTAAAGTTATCTCGTTCAATAGGATAGGCGACCTGTCCCATAACGGCAACGGCATAGTAGTCAGCGTGCCTGTCGATTTTACGAACAGCCCAACCATCACCTTCGATAAAATAACTTTCCGGTACAATCTCGATAGACTGACCAGTAATCTTCGGAGCAACCTTAAACCACTTATAGAGGTCTTCGGCCTCGTCCTTAAACTCCTGAATATCGTTATCGTAACCTTCACACTTAACAGGGAAGCTAACCCTCAACCCGTTAGGCTCAGAGGTAATCTGAGTGTTGAGAAGGGCAAAGACGGGTTCGTCGTCTTCGTTCTTATAAGCGGTATAAGTACGATGCTCACCGTTAAAGAAAGACTCGACAGTAAAACTATCACTGTAGGCGAAAGGAGACTTGCTCCCTAGACCCATGCATCCAACTGCGTCGTTACTATCGGTTCGATTGCTGCGAAAGTATGTCGTGTAAAGGTGCATACAGTCGCTATGTGAGAGTCCTGTCCCGTAGTCTCTAACTGAAAAAGTAGGTTCCATGTTTGAGGGAAGGTGGACTTCAAATGGTTTGCTGCCATTTCCAGCATCAACATGAGAATCATACGCATTGGTACTTAGCTCCCTGATTACGGCTCGGATTTTATTGGAATAGAGTTGGTCCGAAAGAATCGAGAAAGCCTTAGCTGTGGCCTCGATAGTGTAATTCGACTCTTCAAAGTCGGCAGACCTTTCAATACGGTTAATCTGCTTGGTCAATTTCATCTCAACTCTCCGGTCAAAGGGCAAAAACGCTCAATCACCCAATTATAGCCGGGGATCGCTCGGAGTCAAGATGTTTTTTTCAGTTTTTTTTGTTCCGATATAAAGATTCTATGTCTCAATTCCGATGTAGAAAAAGAATGATCTCTGCTATTAAAAATCACAGGTATATCTATTTCCCATCCGGTATACTTCCTATTTTCCCAATCCGCCCCAACAAATCTCACATCTATATCCATATCGTTTAGCAATTTTATGAGATCATCTTCGGTTTCATATACAATAATATTATCAATATATTTTACAGCATCAAGTTGTCCATGCCTCTCCTCAAGAGACTGAATCGGAATGTTTTTATCTGGCCTATCTGTGTTTGGATTTGTTTGCAATCCAACTATAAGGTGGTCGCACTGATCTCTGCACTCTTTGAACATAAGGATATGTCCATAATGACATAGATCGAAAGATCCGCAAGTGAAACCAACTTTAGCCATCACTAACAGCCCGTCCTTTCAGTAACTCCCAGTCCTTTTCTGGCCTAACAGATAGGTTGGTATTCCAAGCCCCCTCTATTGTATTTGCCTTAATGCACAATGTGTGGGCTAAATGCATAAGAGCATTAAGATCCTTTGGGAAGCAGCTTCCACCAAACCCCATATGTCCATCTGGACCGGGAACAGCCCAGTGTGTACTGCCTAACCGCTGATCGTGTAAAGAATACTCAACAACCTTATCGTAGTCAATGTCTAAGCTGTTACATAGATTGTATATCTCGTTAGCAAAAGAGACCTTGACAGCTAGAAATGAGTTAGTTAAATATTTAACCATCTCGGCTACAGTAGAGTCTGTTTTTATAATCTGGGCATTAGGAAACACTTTTGAATAAAACTGTTTTAATAGAGTAGTGGCTGGCCTTGGGCCTCCCAATATTACTCTCGTCGTATTTCGGAAGTCGTCTTCCGCATTACGCTCAAGCAAGAATTCTGGATTAAAAACTATTTGAGAATCTTGACATAGCTCTTGAAGAGCCTTTGTCGTGTTGGGAGGAATTGTGGATTTAATGGCAACTATGTTTCTTCGTCCAGTGCTACACGCTTCGCAAACAACCTTTTTAACTATAGACACATCGCAAGATCCATCTTCCCTCATTGGGGTAGGAACACAAACAAAAACAACTTCGCAAAGCCTAGACATTTCCCCCACGTTTTTATGCGTAGACAAATTAGGGTGAGCTTTATCGTAAGTATAAACATTGTAGTGTGGAGAAAAGCTCTTGTTCAGCGCCTTGCCAACAAATCCCTGTCCTATAATTCCTACGTTTTGTATTTTCACTTTAGAAGCCTTTTTATTGGTTTAATAAAGTAATGTCCAATAAAGCCACCAATTCTAGGAAGACCCAGAGAAGTTCTAAGATAGTTTTCTAATCTCGTGATCGGACATATTTCTCTGGTAAATGTAACAGTCAATATAAAACTACAAACTGGCATCCATACCCATAACGGATAGAGAAATGGTAGAATAAAGAAGGCGGCGATATTAACAATTATAACAAAACAATGAAACAGGATGACAAAATAAAGCAGAGCCTTCTTAACATAATCTATCTTTTTTGGTTTTTTTTCGTATAAAGCCTTGAGCATTTCGAGGCTAACTTTTAGAGAGTCGTTATCGGTTCTTTGTCCGATCTCCTGCTCTAGTCTAGCCGTTAATTCTCTTGCTTGATCTTCATCTAAATACTCGTCTAATATCTCTACGATATTAAACGCTTCTTGTTGACTGGTAGGCATCAATCTTCCCTTTGGGTTTAGTAGATTTTCATTGAACTCCTTACAAGTTGTCCTATCTTACAGCATCTTCTATGTAATTAGAAGCTAAATCCGCATCTTCTTTTGAGAATGTAAGTGCTGGTCTTAATCTTATAGACTTCGTTCCACACTTAAGAACCAGCATCTTGTCCTGAAGTTTTGAGACAACCTCATCCCTTCTTTCGGTGCTTTCTAGATCAAAGGCGAGCATTAGTCCTCTGCCTCTAACCCTTTGTATTTGTTTGATCTTTATGAGATTGGAAAGAAGGTGTATACCAACGTCCCTAGCATTTTCAACCAGACTGTATTCTTTGATTGCTTCTACGATATATTGGAATCTAACCATATCCACAATATTGCCGCCCCAAGTAGAATTAATACGACTGGAAGTATTGAAAACATTATAATTCCTCTCATCTATTCTTTCGGTCGAGCAGAAACCACACACCTGAGTTTTCTTTCCAAAGCACATCATGTCTGGAATAACACCAAAATGCTCATACGCCCACATCTTTCCGGTTAATCCAACTCCTGTTTGAACTTCGTCAAATATGAGCATGGATTCGTGAGTGTCAGATAAGTTTCTAAGTTCATGGAATAGGTCTGGGCTAAAATGATTGTCCCCACCCTCTCCCTGTATTGGCTCAATGATTATAGCCGCAACATTTTCATGCATATAGGGTCGCACATTTTCAAAACGATTAACAGTTGTCCAGTTAAACTTAGGAAACCTCTTCACTTTTATCGGATCGGTATTGGTAAGAGACATTGTGTATCCAGTCCGACCATGAAACGCATTGCAAAAATGAATTACATCCATGCGATTTGTTGGTTCTGATGAACTGATACCAAGTTTTTGAGCCTTCCAGTCGAATGCCGCCTTGAGTGCGTTTTCTACTCCTAAAGCACCACCGTCAACAAAAAAGTAGTGAGAGAAGTCTGGGGTTATTTCTGAAAAGCAATCTACAAAATCTGCATAGTCCTCTGAATACATATCGCTATTTGCTATTTTGTGTAGAGCAGCTTTTCCAAGATGGTTCTGAGCTTTTAAAAGATATGGGTGATTCCATCCTAATGGCTGACTGGCAAACTGAGAGTAACAATCAAGATACTCTTTCCCGTTTTCCGCATCAACTATATAAGAGTCGTGGCTTGCTTCTGTGTTAACCACAACGTGAAAACCATCAACCAATATATGATTGCCAAGTCTTTCTATAACTTTAGAGTTAGACATTTTGCCGCACCTCCAGCTTTCATAAACTCTGATAAATCACAAAGATATTTAACATAACCCTTGCAGTACTTGGTGATATTCTCTGAAGGTGTAACTAAGCTGCTTCCTAAATGTACACTATTGCAAATAAACTCGTTTGCGTGACTTTCCTCTACATTTACTATGTTTAGAAGACGGTTTCTTTTTCCTATGTCTATGAATTTGTCTAGCATTTTGTTGTGAGATTCTTTAGAAAATGCTTTCTTGTAATATAAAATTCCTTCCCTTGTTGGCATGAAGCAGGTGTCGAGATGATAGAAATACGGGTTGATTAGCTCGCAGGAAACATAATCTACTTTTAATGCTCTCGCAATTATTCCGTGAGCTTCTATATCTGTTCTAAATCCGTAACCAAGAAAAAGGGTGTCACCTAAAAATAAGGCGTCACCCTGACCCTCAAAACATACATCCTTTGGAAGTTCTATTACAGAATATCCGTAATCTATAAACCATCTTTTAAATAACTCTTTTTCCCCCTGTCTCTCCTCGTGTCTAAAATTAGATAGTATTATAGATTTGTGTCTGTGGTCAACAAGTCCTGCGTTTGCCGTAAACACCATGTCTGGAAATTCAGGATGAGGCTCTATATATCTTAATTTTGCCCCGCAGTGTTTAAGATTTTTACAAAAATCAAACCACTGTTGACTAGCTTTGTATGGATCTACTCCATTTTCTATATCCATCCAAGAATTAATTTCATAATCAATTCCGAAATATCTTGGATTGCATACTAGTATATCATCCATCTGTTCCAGTTTTCATACCTTGCGGAAAGTTTAATGAATCTCCATGATTAACAGTCCAAGAAACTTCGTGGGTAACCGACCTAAAGGTTCGAGCGGCACTAGGCTGTCCGTTACCAGATTTCTTTACTCCTCCGAATCCCAAATGGCTCTCAGCCGCAATGCTGCCACCATTCCAATAACCAAGACCAAAATCACATTCGTTGCGGATACGTCTAGCAATTTTAAAGTTCTCCGTTATTACTCCTAGAGCAAGGCCATAGTCAGTGTCGTTGTAAATCCTAATAGCATCATCAACTGTATCGTAAGGAATAATTGATACATGAGGGCCGAATACTTCTTGTTTAAGATATGGAACATCTCTCCACTCCGTTTGATATACAGTGGGCGTTAAGAATAGACTGTCATCAATACGTTTTCCCATGAGCAGAACATCTGCCTGTGAGTCAGAAGCAACCATTTCGTTGAACTCCATGACTCTTTCAAGTTGTTTCTTATTAATAATTGAACCATAGAAAGTGTTATCGTCGAACGGGTCGCCAGTAACCAAGTCTCCACTTCTGTTTGCAAATTCATCTGCAAATCTATCGTATAGTGAACGATGAACAATTAATCTACCGGCAGATACACATCTCTGGCCAGATAGTTTATAAGCACTAGCTAAACATGCTGCCATAGCCATGTCGTAGTTGGCATCCTCATGAATGATTACTGCCGATTTGCTTCCCATTTCGCATGAACAGGTCTTGTGCCAGCTTTCAGCGCAGGTTTTTCTGACGTGCATTCCAACATCAGCACTTCCGGTGAAACACACATGGTCTACATCCTGTCTAATTAGACCATTTCCAACCTTCCCGTCACCCTGCACCATATTAAAAACACCGGGAGGAAATCCTGCCTCGTGATATAATTCTGCTGTCAGTTGACCAACCCAAGGGACATCTTCACTGGGTTTAAGAATTACAGTATTACCTTCAACAAGAGCAGGAGCAGCGCACCAAAAACCACCAATCGCAAAAGGAAAATTAAAAGGCGCAATAATTGCAACGACCCCTTTTGGTTTTCTAAGCATGTACGCATCTTTTTCTGGTAACTCTGAAGCAATTGCTTCACCATAAGGCATCCTCCCTGTACTAAAAGCATACTGAGCCATATGGAGTGCTTCGTTTACCTCAGCTATTGACTCGTTAAATACCTTGCCTGTTTCCTTTGTTATTACCGTGGCAATTTCATCACGTCGCTTTTCTACTAGATCGGCTAGGTTTAGAAAGTACTCTGCTCTCTTAACTCTACTGAATGATCTCCATCCTTCAAATGAATCTCTGGCAGTTTGATATACACTTTCTACATCTGGGACAGTTGCCTCTGGAAAAGACCCAACAATTTCTCCAGTTGCAGGGTTTCTGCTGTCAAAGTAATCCGTAGACAGTGGGTCTGGAGAAACAAACTGACCGTTGATGTAGTGATGCCCCTGTACGATTGAATATGTTGTCATTTCACTTCCTTGGTAGATTCCATAAGATTTTTAACTGAGTTTTGACAAAACCCCTTTTTGCCTCTTTGGATGAGTTCTATTATTACTCCTCCAAGATGGTCTAGGGGTTTAGTAAAAATTTGTCTTAGGTTGTCTTCTGGGCAGTCTATAACATGATCTGTTAAGAACTCTACCCCCGATTCTCTCCATGTATTAACTACTTTGTCTATTTTTTTAGTTCTGTAGGCCATATGATGTATGCCGCCAATTCCTCCGCGAGACTCTACCCAGTCCCCTACAATTGAACCGGGGCTTCCATCAGAGATGAAAATTTCCGGCCCCTCTCTAATCATTAGAACTGGACTAGTCGGAGGGATTAAGGCGTAGCAGTCAGCTTTAGATCCATCATCAAACTCTATATCAAACTCAGTCCCAATCTCGTAGCCAAATATTCGGCAAAAAAATCGAGCCGCTTCTTGTCTGTCTTTAACTCTATATGCAATATGATCTAATTTCACGAGACAATCTTTCTGCCATACCTGTCTCTTCCTTCAAGGTTGTCAATTTCTTTCCAAACCTGAGTCCATCCGTCTTCGCTGTCATCTTCAACCCTAGCGGCTTTATCGTCAATGTACATAACACCGGCCAACTTGCCCATGTGGGCATGATGATACTTAACACCGTGTTTCTCAAGCCAGTTTAGCCATTCTACATAACCCCTCTCATATTGCCTATGCATGTTACCCTTTTCTCTGTCACCGTAACGGGCAGTATACAGGACTATCTCAAACCCCATATCGTATAGTTTGTTTACTTGATCTATGCCATGCTGTAGTGGACCGGCTTTTGAATAGTCTCCAGCATGATTTTTGTCCGCTATAACTCCATCACAATCTACTATAAGTCTTTTAGATGAGTCCGACATCTTTGCCTCCTGCTTGTTGATTTATTAGTTCTGGAGTAATATTTATCCAATTTTCTTCAGGAACCAAATTAGTATTTACATACCAATCTTCTTGAGGTGATGCTAACGAATACGGAACAGGGTTTGCCTCTTCAAGAACGACGCTTCCAACATTTTTACATACCAGCTTGAATCCCTTTTCTTTTAAAAACTTTCTAGACGGAGTTTTTAACTGAGATCCAAATCGGTATGCATCATGTTCAAATGTTATAACCTTTATGTTGTATTCTTCAAAAGGAAAGCCGACTAAAGGAGCTAAGCTATAATCGTCTATATCTATAGATAGATAGTCTATTATTTTTGGAGCATTGAATGCTGCAAGAATATCCTTTAGGCTTACTAATGATAAATCTAACTCAAGAACTATAGAATTTTTATCTCTCAATTTCAAACATTTTTCAAGTAAATCTTTATCAATGTCAATTAATATTCCATTCCATCCAATTTCCTCAAGAGCTAGAGTGTTGCTTAGTGTATATCCGTCACCACATCCAGCCTCAATAAAAAAACCACTGCGCTGTTGAAGAACCGTGTCAACAAAAATATCCTGATTTAACTGCGAATAAGAGTTTTTAATCATGGCAGCACCCTTGGCAGGACTCGAACCTGCAACCTACGGATTAGAAGTCCGTTGCTCTATCCAATTGAGCTACAAGGGCGTAATTGGAGAGAGCCTACATGGAATCCAATATTTGTTCTGTGTCCACAACGGTCTCACTAGCAGTGTCAATAGTAAAAGGTTCTCTCAAGCTAGGAAAACCTTTTTGACTGACTACAAAGAGTAAACCTAAGTCTACATCCTTACTGTCGTCAGACATAAGCTCTTTTACACTTATTTTTATTGCTTTTTTACAAGCATCTATAGGATTATCGGCATCTACAACCTTAAGTAGATCACCGCTTTCCACATAGAATTTAGGCATGGCTTATAACCGATCATTCTGCCCCCTAAATACTATCAAAGTCTATTCTTCAACATCCTTGTTATTTCTTATAGGAACGAGTCTTTCCCTGTGTTCCCACTTCAATCTCTCTATTTCCTTTTCAAGTCTTGCCTCTTCTCTTATTTTTTCTCGCCTCTTCAGCACTTTTTTGCGAACCGACTTCTCACGTCTTTTCTTTTTTGCTAATCTTTTTTTGTTTGGCATGGTTTCTTTCTGCTGGTGAGATATGTATACTGATTTTATATGAAGTCCTGCCAAACATATCACAACCTAATCCATGAAGGATGTCTTCTGCCAAAACAGTTCCCTTACTTTCAAGATAGTCGTCATTTTTGCCAAAAACTTTAGACTTATCTCTCTTGTTAAGGTTTTCAAATGCTACACCATAAGGATGGTATAAGGTTGGAGTTCCAGTAAAAGTAATGGACTTTCCGTTTTTTCCGATTGTCTTAACATCAACTGCCATCATCATCTCCAGTATCAAGGGAGTTAACCAAGTCTGTGCTGCTTTGAATTTTATCCCCGCCAACATTCCAGATCAAGCTGATACCTAGTTTTTCACAAAGGTTAACTTCTGGAACATTATCAGACTTCCTGTCGCCTCCATTGGCAAAGAAAGTTGGCTCAATTCTTTCGAGTGCTTCACATACGGTTTCATCAGAATCGTCAACCTCAACAACCCTATGAACACAATCAAAAGATTCGATAATTTCTTTTCTCTCATCGAAGGTCATAAAAGTGTAGCCCTTTTTTCTAATGAGCCACTCGTCACTGTTAAGTATAACAGTTAACTTACCGCACTTAGATGCCTCCTTGAACATTCTTAAATGACCAACATGGACAGGATCAAATCCACCACTGACTGCCACTGTGTACAAAGACTGTTGAATCATAGCGTCCTTCCGTGACTAAAAATAAATCCTAGTGTTTAAGTGGAGGCGGGGGGAATCGAACCCCCGTCCTGTATAGTTTCCACAATAGCTTCTACATGGTTAGTTTATTGTATTCGCACAACAAACAAAGCTAATCTGATAAGTTCAGTTGGTATGCTCAGATGGCCCATATCCAACCTAGAGTGCATTATTAAGGAAACACATCAAAACCTTTTTTGACTTGATTGGTTAATAAGGCTCAAGTCAGCCCCAAGCTACACTAGGCAGCTAACGCATACTGCTTTTCGGCAGTTAAAGTTTGGTCTGCTTTTATAGTGGCCTGCTGACCAACCACTCCATGCAACTATTATCTCCGCTACCAGTCGAAACCAGTCGCCCCCATATTTTGTTTTTCTTCATTATAATGAAGCTCTCTGTGACAACAGGCACAAAGAAGTTTACATTTTTCGGCTTCTTTCAACAGTCTTTCATATGCAAAGTTTCCACAGTTCTCACCAATAGAAAATTCTTTTTCCTCTGGAATTATATGGTGAAAGTCAAAACCGGCTGGACATCTATCGTATCCACAAGTGACACATTTTCCCCCAAAATGTTCAATCAGTAGTTTTTTGTACTTGCGCCCTCTTGCCCGTTTTTCCTCTGCTTTTCTTTCTCGGAAAAATTCTTGTTCATTTAATGTTTTAAATCTTATCTTACTGTATGTAGAACAGCATTTTTTACACCAAGCGTGAAAACCATCTATAGCAGCTTTTTGCCTGTAAAAACTTTCAGGCGTAGCTGGCTTCTCTTTGTCGCATTTAGTACATTTTCTAGTTGTCAAAACTCGAACAGGCCATTCGTCAGGCTTTTTCATTACTCTACTTTTCAAAAGAAAAAAGACACACAGATAACCACAATAAAAATTCTGTTTCGTATGCTGGATGAAAACCATTAAGCAATGCAAAGATTAAAGCTCCAAACATTGCGACATTGGCAGCAGAACGAAAAGAAAACTTTAAACCAAGGTCTAGTCTAGACAAATCAAGTACCCCCGGTGAGAGTCGAACTCACGTTACCGCTTTATAAGAACGGCGTTCTAACCGTTGAACTACGGGGGCAAGTTTCTTAATGTGTGCGATTAACTCTCACAAAAGTCGCACACTTAGGAAGGTCTTTTAGAGTTCTTGCTCCAACATATGCGCAAGCACTCCGTATACCCCCAGCTATTTCCTGTATAGTATCTTTTACTGGACCTTTGTAATCAACAGACTTCATTGTTCCCTCTGAAGCCTTATAGGTCGCCATTCCACCACTATGTTTATTCATAGCCGTCTCACTAGACATACCATAAAAACTTAACGATTTTTTAGAACCACCGCAATAGGTCCAATCTCCATCACACTCATCAGTACCGGCCAACATGCCACCAAGCATTACAAAGTCTGCTCCAGCGGCAAAAGCCTTAACGACATCTCCAGCTTCCACACATCCCCCATCAGCACAGATGTGACCGCTAAGTCCATGAGCGGCGTCTGCGCACTCTATGATAGCAGAAAGTTGTGGATAGCCGCAACCCGTAATTTTTCTGGTTGTGCAAACGCTTCCCGGTCCAATTCCTATCTTTACTATATCTGCCCCACCACTAATAAGTAATTCACTAACCATTTCTGGTGTACAAACATTACCAGCCATAATAATTGAATGGGGAAAATTGTCTCTGATTCTTTTAACGTGGTCAACAAAAACTTTTTGATAACCATTTGCAACATCAATACATATCTTATACACTTCTGACCAGCCGGGGTCTAGAATACTGGTTAGTTTCTCTACTTCTTCTTCTTTGATACCTATTGTATAAAAAGTATTTAGTCTGGTTCCTTTGCCAAAGAAATCAATAAGATCGTCTAAACTATAATGCTTATGTAAGCATGTCTGCATTCTTTCCTGTTCCAGTTGCTCCGACATGGCAAAAGTACCAACAGTATCCATGTTGGCAGCAATTATAGGAACAATAGTTTCAGTTACGCCAGAGTTTAGATAGCGATATGTCTTCTCAATATTAACACCAGACCTACTGGTTAAAGTAGACCGCTTTGGTCTAATTAAAACATCGCTAAAGTCTAGCTTGATGCCATCTTCGACAATCATTTTTCTGACTCTAAACTATTAATTATTTTTTTCAACTCGTCAGATGTCATTATCACATTTTGTTTACTTAATATTTTATTGTCGTCAAACCAAGTCTGAATAAAAGACACTTCCTGTCCACCATGAGAACCATACACTTTGGTTTCCCAAAAGAAGTCTCCCATACTCTCGTGGCAAGTATATATCAGTTTGCTCATGACTGATTCATAGATGCTGGAAAGCCCGTGGTTTGGACTTGCTCAACAACTTCCTTTTCAGGAGCAACATATTGTCCTAGAGATGCAGAAGAACATTCAGATGCTCTCTTTATAATTTCTTTTTGAGATTCTTCCACTGAAACAGATGCCCACGCTTTAAGCGCTGGACCTTGAAGTTCTCTACCGAAAGAGAATGATGTATACCAAGGAAGATTTCCAACTTGATTAATTGCATTTAGATTGGTCACTGCTACGCCATCCGCTTGACCGCCGCTAAGAAATGCAATCATCCTAACACATGCGGGAACAGACTTTTTCAGACAATGAATTGTTGCCTCTGCAACTTGCTCTGTTGTAGCTTTCTGTTCTTCTTTTGAGGTATAACCAGACACAATCATATTAGGCTTCAAGATAAGAGAGTCTGCGTCAACCCCGTATTCTCTGAGCTTTGAAAACATATCATTTATAACAAAGTCTGTGGTCTGATAAGAAGCATACATAGGATGCTCGCCATCCATTAAGACTTCAGGCTCAAGAATAGGAACAATACCTAGCTCTTGGCATTTCCTAGCATAGATTGCAAGAAACATATTGTTAATCTCAATAACATCCCTGCTACTCTTTGGTGCTAGGACCGCTCTCCATTTAGCGAACGAAGCCCCCAGCGTCTTGTATTCCTTAAGTCTTTCGGAAAGACCATCTAGTCCTTCAGTAATTGTTTCAACGAATGGCTCATTGCTCCCACAGCAAGCACCCTGTTCTCTGTAAGGCTTTGCACCTTTATCAACTTTAATACCTAGCTTAATGCCCTTGTCAATAAGCGGTTGAACTGTCTCTGGATTTCTAATAGTCTCATCAAATAGAATTACTCCGCTAATAAAGTTTTCTAAACCATCTGATGAAAATATTGTATTTCTGTAATGATGCCTACTCTCAGGGGTTGATTCAACTGATACAGAAGCAAACCTTTTTTCTATAGTCGGAGTGCTTTCATCGGCAGCTAAAATCCCTTTTCCTTCAAAAACAATTGAGTTAAGTGTTTCTTGTGTTTCTTGTTGTGGATTCATAATTATCCTCTCTATAATTTTATTACTTTACCCTGTTTTGTAGAGTGCCACACCTTGTCTACTCCTAATGCAGACAATATATTACTACAGCTTGGACACGGCTTACTGTTTCTAAGCTCGCCGCTTGAGTTTATTCTTAGAACGACAACTTTCATCTTTGAGTCGATGTAATACTTTCCCCACAGTTTACTAAGCATATCAACTTCTGCGTGCAGATACGGATACTGCATTTGTTTTTTGTTACCAAACCTCTTTGCAAACCACATAGCCTTGGCGTTAGTCTTGTCTGGATCGTTCTGTCCGATGGACAGTAATTTGTTAGACCTCCACGCAAAAGAGAAGTGGTAGGTTCTATACTTTCTCTTTTCACTGTACGCTGTTGGAAAAAGTGAGTGGGCTAGAGTTATTGAACGGTCAACTATCATTTTATTTGGGCAAGGATGTATGAAATAAAGGAGAGCGAAACACGGAATTTTAGACCAATTTAATTCACTCCCTCACATCTTTCGCCGCCGTCCCCCTAGTTTATTGTAGATTTTTGCTCTGTCAAGATAAAAATTTTACTTTTTTCGGATTGTGATTTTCTTAAAAAATCACCTGACGATAAATAATTAATAACCGACTCTATAAACGCCAATGGAGACAGGCATTTCTACCCGTCTCCACTGACGCATCTAACCGTAACGGATAGAACACTGGCCCCCGTTAGCTTTTGGTGCTAAACACCAAGAACCTGTCGGATCTTTCCTCGAAGCACCTGTCCATTTCCTCGGTTCGAGGCAGCCTTCGCTGCCTGACTAACATTTGAGGCTAGCGTTGCGGTGATACCTAGCTTAGAAGCAGCACTCTTCCTGCCTCTACAGGTAGAAGCATAAGTGCCTTGTCCAGTCGAACGACAAACTGCTGTCAGTGGGTCGAACTTCTTACCCCTAGTCTTACCATTCTTGGCAGTACCAACAATAGTCTTGCCTTCCAGAGTCCAGCTATAAGACTTAGTTGTCTGTGATAGAGCCAGTAGAAATTGTGTCTCAGTCATTTCCTTCTCCTTTAAGTTCCTTAAGGTCTTCTTCCATACACTCAGCTAGGTGCGCCTCAAGTGCCGCAACCTGCTTTTTCAACTCTGCGATTCTAGAGGCGATATTGTCCATATAACCTCTAGCCATTTCTTCTACAGTAGGCATATTAACTCCTTTGTTTCGGGCCGAAGCATAGTGTATTATACCGTCAGTTGTCATAAATTGCAAAAGTATTTTTCACGATTTCCACTCGGTCCCGCTGTGCTTTTGTTTTGCTTGGCAGGTCTTCGGTCTGACATCCTAATCTACACGCTACCAAAGCAAGCTCAAGACAAGTCATCTTACTAAACCCGTTGTCTAGTAAGTCAGACGCCAAGTCATTCAATCTTGAGCTATCCGACATGATATTCATTACTATACTTAAGTACTCATCCTTATCTGCCGGTCTTCCTTTTTTATTCATACCTCAACTCCCAGCTTACAAAACAGAAACCATCCAACTCCTAAACCGGACAGAAAAACTATCCCGTTACAAAAACCTATAATCATGAAATCCAATATGTCATATTTTCTCATCGCTCTATTCTCAAATCCGGTACGTTCTGGTAATACATTCTCATCTTCCATATTTATCCTCAATCCTGATTATATCTTCTTCTAAACATTTCCCATACTGCATCTCATATACTACCATATCCTCCTCTCCAGTGTTAGTCATTTGATGGGCATCATTCTTATGTATCTCTACAGTAAAGCCCGGCTTAGCTTTCCAATTAGTATTATTGTATCTAAAGATGCCTTCACCTTCTATTACATACCAGAACTCACTTCTTTTTTGATGACGTTGATATGATATTTCTTCGCCGGGACCGATTACTATTTTCTTAAAAACAACTTCATCAGACCGAAATATATCAGTATAACTTCCCCAAGGTTTTTCTACTGTATTGTTACTTCCATCCACTTAGTACCATCCTCCTTAATTTGCCACATTCCGCTGCCATGCTTATCGAAAATGGCTATTTCATCATCATCTCCCACGAGCCACTCATGTATAAGCCTTACAGATTTGAATGGTCCATACTTTTTAACATTCTTCTTATCTTGACTATTGGTAAACACTATCTTCAAAATACATCCCTCTCAATTTTTTAATAGCAAGATCAATCACCTGAGCCACAGCCTGTTTACTGCACTTCTTCTTCTCTGCGATCTCCTTAACACTAATATCCTTGACATATTTTAGATACAGGTATTCTTTTTGTAGATTTGTTAATGCATGACACTCGATCATCTTTCTAGCCATAGACCTTCTTTTGCCCCTCTCTTCTTCTTCCTCCACCTCATTCGACATATCGAACCTATAATCCTCTAGCTCCAATCCAGAAGAATCACCATCTCCATCATACTGCGTTTTTCCTCTAGGAGCATCAATAGAAAAAGTCTTCTCCTTACGCTTTGCAGCCTGTCTCAACTCCTTCCAGATTTGATTTTTTCCGTATGTAATCCTGAGAGTGGTCCTCTTAAAGCCCCGACTAGGATCAAAGTTATGTTCTGCCTTTGCAATTGCACTTGCGACATTAGTAACAGCATCTTCATCACGAAGAATCGCTGCACTTGGACCGGCAAATTTTATAATCATAACCATAGCTTCCTTTCGGTAGCTAGCAATGTCTCTCTCTTCAACCGGAACATTAAACTGGTTAGCCATTTTCCCTCTCCAACATGATAATTTCGTTCTCAACCGAATCAACAACACAGATCCTACTCTGCCCGAACTTCTTAAGTAACTTGTTTCCAAGCTCCAGCATAAACTCCTTTATATCTGACATTGGAATAAATAACTTCGGGTAATTTATTGCCGCTATCTCCCACCCTCTCTCCCTGTAATTAGTTCCAGATATGTAAGTTGTCTCTGTTATTCTTACCGGTATTACCTTCCCGTATGCCTCTTGAACTTCTCCAACCACCCTCTCTAGAGTGAAACCGTATATATCTTCTCCAGTAACACTGTTAATGCTTCCTAGATACAATTTAACTTCGTAATAATCTCTAACTTTCATTTGACTTATCTATATTTAAATATAGGCTCTCCGTCTTTCCTTATAAGCGAGATAACCATATGGCAAACCATAAGATGTAAGGTTTCAATAGTCAACATATCACAACTATCTATTATAACAGACGTACATTCTCTCTTACAAAGTTTTCCACCCGTCCCGCCTGTTAGCACAATCGCTTTACAACCAATTTTACTGGATGTGTCAACTGCCTTGACTACATTATTAGAGTTTCCACTGCCACTGATTGCAACTACGATATCACCCTCGTTGGCGAAAGTTTTTATTTGTTCGGCAAAGATGTAATCATATGATACGTCATTAGACCAAGCAGAAATAACCTCGGTATTATCTACTAGCGACATCGCCCTAAACCTGTTTTTATTACTAAGCAGGGCGGTTTTCTGTAGGTCGGCGGCTAAATGAGATGCTGTTGAAGCACTGCCACCGTTACCGAATATAAATATCTGCTTGTTTGAATCTCTGGCCTCCTGCAAAATCCCGACTATATCAATCACCTTATCTATGTCAATATTTTTTACACAGGAAATATTATGATCCAACATCTCTTGAGCTTTGCTCTTCATCATTCCAAGGAACCTTCTTTCCTTCGTGATCGACCTGAATAAAACCACAACTTTCACACAGGACGCATATCACATATCCATCCTTAACATCTTCCTCCGAAATTAATCCCGCCAATCCACACTCAATATCATGTCCAAGCAACTGGTCATGACACTCTTGACAAAACTCAGCCACTAATCCTGTCTCCTACCCGTGAATACAAAAATATCCATATAGCTTTCTTCTGAGTCATCTACTCTTGTTATTGGCGCGCCATCGTGCAGCATTTCAACATCATTAACTATAACAAACTGTCCCGGTTCGAGAACATGGGTTATCATAGGGAACTCATCTCCAGACACATAAGCCATCAAATCCCCGCCCTCTATATTATGCCGACTAACAGAAAACATTCCTACATAATCATAACCATCTTGATGCGGTCCTTCTGGAGATAATTGTGCCATACGCTGATCGTCTGGAATTTTAACCCTCATCTGATGAACTTCTAAATCTTCAAAAGATATATCAGACGCCGTCCTGTAAATTTTGTGCATCATTTCAAAGGCGTGACTATCTAATACGCTTTGGTCTATCGGTTCAAACTTCCTTAATACGTCGCCCTGATATTTATTGTATTCAGACGATTGAATAAACTCACATCTACCCAAATCCATACCCAGATAATCAATCATCGAGTATCGCCTGAGTCTAAATTTTCCGTCTGCGTGATCTGTTTCTGGTAGACTGTTAAAAGATGGCTGTATTTCCTCGACTATTCCCTCCGGTAGCTGATCGAATATAAATCTATACATTTTAAAACCCTTTTACACATCATGGTAGTAACATACAAGGTTCCATTCACTCATGTTGTTAAACTCTTTTGCCGTCCTAGCCATTCCTGTGACTAACCTATAGTCAACCCACTCTTTTCTAAGTTCAATCGGTATTGTTAGAAAAGACGTTATACCATCAACATCTCTTTGATAAATAAGATGCACTATACTCACATCTTCTCTAGCCATCTACCCCGTCGCTTGAAGGAATATCTATACCTAATTCTTCTACACAATATTTATTAAGTGCTTCTCTTGCTTCTTTTTCTGTATTGTATGGTCCGTAAGAATCTGCCCAAACCTCATCCCAGAAATACCAACCTGCTTCTCTACTTTCCGGCCTAGCATAATCAATATGATCGTGAGGTATAAATTCTTTTAAGTTTAACTTTTCTCTAAACTCTTTCTTCTCTTCCTCACTTAACTTAATATATCTAAACCAGCATTCCCTAGTTGACTGACTACTCATAGTTCATCTCGTCAATTTCCATTTGTTTTTGTATTGTTTTATAGAGTAGATTACAAGATATTTTTGCAATGGCTGAGAATTGTTCGCTTTTTGCAGGATTATCATCTCCCATATAATCTGACACAGCATCTATAAAAGCATATAATACTAATGCAAGCTCTCTGTTTTCTGTTTCTAGACCAGAAGGGAAATCTTCTACACCAAACTCTTCTTTTTTAATATAAACTTCTTCTATTATACTGCCCATAGTCTCGGGCTTTATCTTTGGAATGCTCATTATCTTTCGCCGTTGAGGAATCTCCCTACCAACTCTTTACATTGGTCAGACTTAACAAGTTCTATAAAATTAGTACGCTCGAATGCCTGAGCGTTATGTCTAGCCAGACTAAGACAAATTTTAAAAGTATCTAATGCTCTGTATGGAGATGGATACTTCTTTTTATCACCAAACATTTTCTTCTGTTTTCTACCGATAAGCCATTTTGTATATATACTGGCTATCTTGATCTTCAATTTAGATACATCAGGAGGCACACACTTATAAGCCTGAATACTCCTATGGTCAATAGTGTTTATTATATTATATGCAACGTCTTCCCAATTTGCCCCGCCTTTTACGATTTTATCTACAAGACCGATCTTCAAAGCCTCTGATTCTCCTACGTTTCGGCCTGAACAAATAAGCTCCATAGCCTTAACAGGGTCTATGATACGGGGTAGGCGTGTAGTACCACCCCATGATGGCAGTATACCCAGTTTAACCTCTGGCAGAGCCAGCTTGGTTAATTGATAAGCAGTATACTCAGTATCTTCTGGTACTGGATTTTCAATTAGAATTCTAGAGGTACAGGCTAGAGCTAACTCCAGACCTCCACCCATAGTTACTCCTTTCATTACCGCTACAGTGGGGATGTTAAGGTCTTCTATCTTATTAAAGATGTCCTGACCTTTCTTTAGGATTTTATCAATATCCTCATCCGGTGCATCGTGCGCTGAAACAAAATCCTTAACATTTGCTCCGACCACAAATGAACCCTTAGAGCTTCTAAAGATTACACCATCAAGCCCTTTATCTATTACAAAGTTGTCTAGTATGTAATCAAGCTCATCAAGAGTTTGCATATCAAGGATGTTATATGGTCTCTTCATATGATTAAAATTAACATAGCACACATTACGATACGACCATGTTTCAAAATTATAAATAGAGAACCCTTTGTGAAGCATCATTTATTCATCCTCGAATGCACACTCATAACACTTGTAGACTACTTCACCTTCTTCGTAACATTTGTATCTTACTTTAGGTATTTTCAAGCAGTCTTGACATATAATGTCTGCATTTTCTAACCATTCCACCATATTATATTCCTTTATTAATGGGTGGTCTCTAAATTTTCTCTTATTACACTCACATTCAACCTTGAATGGTAAGTATCCAAGTCACCAATTAGTTTTGCCAGTTTGGGTATTCATCATCCATCCTCATTTTTTCCCAATCTTTATAGAAGAAATCTTCGTCAGCCTCATATTCCCTCATCAAACTATCCATAACGAGGTCTTCTAATCCTGTTCTTTCAACATTCTTAACGATTCTTCTAGCTAATCTTCGGGCGTTTACTTCGTTATATTCTGGCATTAGTCTATCCTTTACCAAGGCAGGTTATCGTCCGCACCAAGCATTTCGTTATAGTCTTCGTCTGGGAATCCTACTTGTGGGCATTCAACATGGGCATACTTTTCTTCAATTATCCTAACAAAAGCCAGAGCATCTTTAAGAGCTACAACAGCCTTCCTTGTAGGTGTAGTAGCTTTTTCGTATGCTTCTACTGTGGTGCTTTCATCAGGTGCAATTTCTTGTAGAGCATCACAGATTAGTTTGTCAATAGACCCTAGCATAACCTTTGTTCCATAAGCACTATCACTCATCTTCAATCTCCTTAGTAGTCAATACCTTTTTCACCCCAATACTCATCAGGGTCAATATGCTTGAGGTCAGAAACAATTTCAGCTAGTTGGCATCTTTGTTTATTGGGGATAGGATCTTCTTGAATCATCACGTTCAAATCGCTAATAATATCACCAACTTTTTTATATTCACCGTAACTCATCTTCAAATTCCTCTTCTATACAATAACAAACGTAAACGCCTCCACCACAAACTTCACATTTCTGACTAATGAAGCTATCAACATCTAGTTCCTCAATCATCTTTAATTGTTAACCTCTTTCACAATAATCCTATCATCCATAGCCTCTACAGTAACTAGAGTGCTAGGCTTATCCCATCCCAACTTTTCGATTTGATTTGGATGGATTGGGAGATACCAACCTTCATTTGGGTTTGGAGTATTAGGATGTTGTTGAACTGTAGTCATAATTTTATCA
>VTLG01012693.1_pt1 | contig 117023 bp, 72 predicted proteins | sample 4694571 | NCBI WGS metagenome assembly VTLG01 (sample SAMN12604809, study PRJNA352737) | marine metagenome | biome: ENVO:00000447; feature: ENVO:00000209|ENVO:00000569|ENVO:01000036; material: ENVO:00002151; isolation source: viral sequences binned using virsorter ... | reverse complement strand
TTTCTGGTTCAACCATTTCACTTGGTACACCTCTAGTAGTTGAAAGTGTAGGCTGTACAAATTACGCCAATTTTTGCACTTACGACACCACAAACGATAAGGTGCTATGTGTTTATGGGAGTGTCACTCTTAGTAATTATTTAAGAGCAGCGGTAGTAACAGTGTCTTCTACGAGTTCTTTGTCCGTCACGGGTAGTCCTGTAACTGAGCCGGGAAACGTAGCAAGCAATGAAAATTGGACTTTAACCTATGACCCAAGTTCAGATTTACATTTTTTAGGTGGCAGTATAGGTACAAATGCTTTTCTAGGAACCACTATTGATATTTCAACGGGAACTGCTGTTTGGAAATCCTCAATGGATACGCTGATAAGTGGAACTATGGCAGGAGGTTATCCTCTTTCAACTTACGACAGTACAGCCCAAGCGATTATTGCAACGTACTATATAACAAGTGATGGTGGAACTACCTACAGGAACGATATTTTACCGATTGTGCTTTCAGGGTCTGGTGCAAGCACCACTATAACTACAGGAACTAAAGGTCAGACAGGAGCGGATGCTTCTGTTAATTATTACGCATCTCCAGTTTACGATCCTGATAAAAATGTAACAGGTGTTGCTTTTAACTCCTCTACTGGTGTGAGTTATGTCACCGCGACCTTAACGGGTACTAGTCCGTATGTTGTTAGTACAACCACACCCACAGTAATGGACAGTTCTAGTGCGAACATGGGAGTGCAGAATGTTGGTGTGTACGATCCCGATACCGATCAAATTTGTACTATAGGTGGTCAGACCGGTGTAAATGGTTGCATTATGTACTCGCCAGCATCAACAAACGTCACCGCATCTAACTTCCTTGGCATATCAGACGCAGCCATCTCAAGCGCAGCTAGTGGAAACATAACAATTAAAGGCGGCATTGCAGCTACAGGTCTAAGCTCGTTAACTCCCGCAAGCGACTACTATGTGCAGAATGATGGGACGATAACTACAAGCACCGACGGTGTTAAAGTGGGCAAAGCCTTATCTGCCACAGCAATTAATCTGGAGTATACATCGTGAGCAATTTATCAGATTTACTCCCCGCAGGAGCGGCAGCCAAACAACTGACCTTTACTGACAGTGGTAGTGGAATATCTTCAAAAGCGCCAGTAATACTTAATAGTGATGGTACAGTGAGTGGTATTTCTAATACATCAGCGTCTGGAGGTACTGCTGTAAATTTTGAAGCGGGTACTACGATGTACCCCGCTATTGTTTATGATTCAGCCAATAACAAAATGGTTATATTTTATGAAGATCAAGATAACAGTCGGTATGGAACGGCTATTGTAGGAACTGTTAGTGGAACGAGTATTAGTTATGGGACACCTGTTATTTTTAATAGCGGTACGACTACTTTTATAAATGCCACTTACGATCCTGATACCTCACAGACTGTGACTGTGTATAAAGACGAAAGTAACAGCAACTACGGAACGGCTATCGTGGGATCGGTTTCAGGAACAAGTATTTCATTCGGTTCTGAAGCGGTTTATGCGTCAGTTAATGTGTATTACAACAATGTAACTTACGACACTACAAACAATAAAGTTGTAATTGCTTATATGGACGTACCTGCAAGCCAATATGGAAAAGCTCTTATCGGAACAGTTTCAGGAACAAGTATAAGCTATGGGTCGGCAACTACGTTTGAGTCAGGTAGCACCAACTACATTGGTATTTGCTATGACTCTTCTAATGATCGTACAGTCATATCGTATCAAGATGCCGATGACACTAACAAAGGTAAAGCTGTTGTAGGAACAACTTCGGGAACGAGCATTAGTGTTGGCACTGCTGTAACTTTTGAATCTGGCATAATTTCGGAGTCAGCAGCAGCTTTTGATACGAGTGTTAACAGAGTTTTAATAGCTTACCGTCTAAGTGGTTCTGGGGGTGTAGCTGTTGCGGGAGAAGTTTCTGGGACGAGTATTACCTTTGGTGGCACAGTGCTGATTACAAGTGAGCCGTTATATATTATGGGTATTGCTTTTGATGCTAATGCTGGAAAAACAATTATACCTTACAACACACCGAGTAACACGGCGGCTTATCGACTAGCATCAATTAGTGGAACAACTACTACTTTGGATAGTGAAGTGGCTTTTAACGCTCCTGCACAGCCTAAGTACCCGTTTGTTGCTTATAATAGTACCGAGAAAGTAGACGTTATTACTTATTACAACAGTGCAGATAATTACGGCTATTCAACTGTTGTACAAGTAGCAGACGTTAGCAACCTCACCGCCGAAGCCTTCGTAGGCGTAGCCGACAGCGCAATATCAGCTTCTGCTGCGGGTAGCGTAATCGTGCAGGGTGGTACGGTTAGTGGGGTGTCTGAAGCAGCAGCACTTCGTTTTGGTACATCTTCTGTTTGGGAGTCAGCCAACTCTTCAACAATTTGTGAAACTTTTGACAGCACTAATAATAAAGTAGTTATTGCTTACAGGGACTTAGGAAACTCTAATTATGCAACGGCTGTCGTAGCTACAGTAAGCGGTAGTTCTTTAACCTATGGAACGCCAGTTGTTTTTGAAACAAGTGATGTGGGAGAACTTTCAGCAGCCTTTGACTCTAACGAAAATCGCGTAGTTATCTCTTTTAGAGATGCAGCTTCAACAAATTATGGAAAATCTATTGTAGGCGAAGTTTCGGGCACGAGTATCAGCTTTGGAACTGCTGCAACTTTTAGCGGTACAAACTCTGCTTATAATACTAGCACTGCTTTTGATAGCAGCAATAACAAGATCGTGGTCAGTTATAGGGACACTAGCAACTCGAATTACGGAACAGCCGTTGTAGGAACAGTTTCGGGAGCAAGTATCACCTTTGGAACGCCTGTTGTATATTCAGCCGCTGCAACAACTAACTACGGTTCTATAACGTATGACAGCACGAGCAACCAGATTGTGTTGTGTTATCAATCGGGTGTAGATGAAAAAGCTATTGTCGGTGCGGTAAGCGGGACATCTATCAGTTTTGGAGCAGAGGCCACTGTTGAATCTTCCGCTGCTCCCGGTCACAGGTCTGTTGCTTTTGATAGCACAAACAACAGGGTAGTTGATACTTATTCTAACGGAAGCACAGGTTACTGTACTTCTGCGATAGGAACCGTTAGCGGAACCTCTATTAGCTTTGGAACTCCTGTGATTGCGGATACTGCTAGTACAGGTTATTTGGGTTCGGCTTTCGATGTAAGCACTGGAAAATTAGTAATAGTTTACAATGCTTCTTCTAGTGGTTTGGCGAATACTGGCACAGTCAGCGGCACTACAATTACTTTTGATAGCAAAGTCACTTTTTTAAGCGGTGACCCTAATCATGTCGGCGCAATCTACGATAGCAACGCTAACAGAGTAGTTGTTTCTTATTCAGATTCGACTAACTCAAACTATGGAACGAGTATTGCTGCCAGTTCTGGCACTTCCCCTCTAACAGTAGGAACCAAATACTACGTCACCACATCAGGCACTTTTTCAAGTTCGGCAGATTCGCCGAGCGTTAATGCAGGATTAGCAATTTCAACAACATCTTTACTATTGAATGGAGACTCGTAACATGAGCCAAACTATAACTCGAAATGATGGCAACGTAAGCGTTTATGTTTTTGACGATAGCGTTAATGTCGATTTATCAGCCACACCAAACGCGACTGTGCGTAACAATGGCGGCAACGATTTTGACATCGGTGACCTCAATGCCAGTAATGCAACTCTTCACACGGGCGTAACTGCTCCTGACGGTTGGGTTGGCGGCAAGCACACCTATGACGGCAGCTCTTGGGGCGATGTAGCAGGATGGGTAGACCCCGCAGCGGGTATGCTTGAGCAAGACAAGGTACGCTATGCCGCTAATGCGACTTACAGCTCTACTTTTACCGATGCGGTACAAGCTGAAATAGACCGTATTAAAGCGTTGTAACAATGCTTTATGGTGTTATTTATCCTGATGGTTTCCATAGGGGGGCAAACGGTATCGCAGACTTGCGAGGAAGCTCTGTGTTTTAAAGACATAGACCGTTGCCTGTACTTTGCCCAAAGGATAAATAACCAACCAGAAGCACCCGACATTTCGGCACATTGCCGCCACATTAACGCAGATGACGAAAGCAGGTGGTACAAATGATCGGTGAGATCGCTATCGCAATAAAGGCTCTAGATTCTGCTTTCGTCGTTGTACAGTCGGCTATTTCCAAGAAAAAAGAAGTCGAAGACATGGCCGGTGAAGTTGGTAAGTTTTTCACCGCCAAGAAAAAAGTCGAAGAGGAAATGGCTAAAGCAGAAGCAGCCGGAACAGAAGACTTGTTGGTAGGTTCTGCTCTAGAAGAAGCCATCACTCTTGATCAGCAAAAAGAGCGCATGGAAAAGATGATGGAAAAAATCCGTGACCATTATATGCGTCAGGGGAAGACACACAGATGGGGCAAGATCAAAGCTGAAGCAGCCAAGATTGAAAAGAAACGGGAAGTTAAAAGAAAACAAAAAGCAGCACAGAGTAAAGAAGATGAGATATTGATTAAGCAATTAGCGATAATCTTTATTTCTATGATAGCAGCGGTCGCAGCAATCGCGGGGTTGATATTTTTGATTTTTGGGACGGGTACAGAATAAATGCCTTTTGCTAACTTACAATTCAAGCCGGGAGTAGTAAGGGATACGACCTCTTACACTAACGAAGGTGGATGGTTCGATTCTAACAAAGTTAGGTTTAGGTCTGCGTTGCCTGAAAAGATTGGAGGTTGGATCAAGTACGCAAGTAATAGTTTTTTAGGAACTTGTCGTTCTTTGTTTACATTTATTGACTTGAGCGGAAATAAATACTTAGGTGTTGGTACAGGGTGGAAGTTTTATATAGAACAAAGTGGGGTGTTCTACGACATTACCCCTCTACGAGTTACTACAGCAGCCGGTGATGTTACTTTTGCCGCTGTCAATGGTTCTTCTGATATAACAGTTACGGATACGGGTCATGGTGCGCTTGTTAACGATTTTGTTACTTTTAGTGGTGCTGCTACTCTGGGTGGAAATATTACGGCTGCTGTTTTAAACCAAGAATATCAAATTGTCGATGTACCTGATGTCAATAGCTATGTGATACAAGCTCGTACAGCAGGTACTTCTATACAAAGTATCACAGTTGACGGACAACTGGTTCCTACATTAGTTACCGCTGATGCTTTAGATACAGGCAATGGAGGTGCTTCTGTAGTGGGGGCATACCAAATCAATACAGGTTTGGCGGTGGCTGTGGGTGGCACAGGTTTTGGAGCAGGTCTGTGGGGTGATGGCACATGGGGTGGTAGCACTCCACTCACTGCCGCAAATACCTTACGTGTGTGGTCACAAGATAACTTTGGTGAAGATTTGATTTTCAACATACGTGACGGTGGTATTTATTACTGGGACACAAGTGCAAGTACATTAGGTACTGATCGAGGGGTTCCTATTAGCTCTTTGTCGGGCGCACAAGCCAGTACTCCCACATTAGCTTTACAGGTTTTGATGAGCGACAGAGATAGACACGTCATTTGTTTTGGTTGCAGTGGTATTGATTCTTCAACGGGTGCGGATGACGGAGTGCTTGACCCTTTGTTAATTCGGTTTAGTGATAGTGAAAGTGTAACCAACTGGACAGGTGAGGCTATCAACCCAGACACAGCAGAGGCTAGTGAAGCAGGTACGTTGCGATTAAGTTCGGGTACAACCATTATTTGTGCAGTAGAAACACGGCAAAGGATCTTGGTCTTTACTGATGTTAGTGTACACAGTATGCAGTATCTTGGACCTCCGTTTATTTTTGGTTTAGACCAAATATCAGAAAACATCACGATTGCCGGTCCTCTTGCTGCTAAAGCGGTAGATGACACAGTGTTCTGGATGGGGTTAGAAGAGTTTTACATTTATAACGGTCAGGTACAAAAACTGCCTTGTGATGTGTTGAGTTATGTATTTAACGATTTCAACTTTGGTCAGTTAAAGCAGGTAACTGCGGGATTAAACTCTTCTTTTGGTGAAATTTGGTGGTATTACTGTTCTGCTGACAGCACTACGATTGACCGTTATGTTATTTACAATTATGAGCAAAACATCTGGTATTACGGAACTTTGGCCCGTACAGCATGGGTAGACAGAGGTAAAAACACCTTTCCGTTGGCTGCAAGTACAGATGGTTACCTGTACAGCCATGAAAACGGTATTGATGATGGCTCTACGAACCCTGTAAGCCCAATAGACAGTTATATAGAAAGCAGCCAAATGGACATTGGTCAAGGTGAAAACTTTGTGTTTCTTACCAAACTTATACCTGACCTGACTTTTGATCAAAGCACAGATAGTGCAGCAACAGTAGATATGACACTCCAAACAAGAAACTTTCCGGGAGGCACGTATTTACAAACAGACTCAAGTAGTATCGTAAAAACAGCTAGTACGCCTGTTCAGCAGTTTACAAACCAGAAAAATATTCGGTTGCGGGGCAGGTCTTTTGCACTCAAAGTGCAGTCTAATACAACAGGTGTTCAATGGCGGTTAGGCACACCGCGAGTAGAAATAATACAGGATGGTAGAAGATGACACGTAGAGTTGTACGTCCTTTATTTCCGGTTGCTCCCAAGGAGTATAAGTCCGATTACATGGCTGCTGTAGTAAGTGCCTTTAGTGTGTTTTTAGAGCAGGTACAAAATCCTGGAGATTTGAGGGCTACAACCCTTACTCTTACAGATTTACAAACGAATAATCAAGGTTTAGAAGTAGGAGCGTTGTTTCAAGTAAATGGCGTGGTACATATAACACTCGCTAATATGCCGTATGTAGCAGGTACATCTGCTACGACTGCGGTAGGGCAAGTGACGGTCAACCCTTAGTTGTCATGGTTTTAGGAGACTAGTATGATTATCACAGCATTCTTACAGGAAATTGCTACTCCTGCAGATAAAAATCATTCATTTTTAATAAAATGGTGCTAACGATGCAGGGAATCGCCACATTAAACTACCAACCATTGACAGGAATTCAACAGGCTCCTGCCATGCACCATGCCGCCAAAATATTGGCGGATATGGGTCGCGAAGAAGATACCTACATAGTACACGCAGCCGAAGGCGAAACAGTCATACCTATGGAGGTCATGGAAGCCAACCCTAAGATGGCTGAAATGGTTTACAAACAACTCCGCGAGATGGGTTTAGACCCCGAACGCTATATTGTAGGTAGTGAACTCAACAGTATTAATCCTACTACTGGGATGCCTGAGTTTTTTCTAAAGAAACTGTGGCGTGGTATTAAGAAAGTAGCAAAAGTGGTACTGCCGATTGTGGCTACCGTGGCTCTAGCTAGTATGGGTGTACCCGTACCAATAGCCAGTGGTATCGTCAGTGGTACAAACACCATGATTCAGGGTGGTAGTTTTAAAGATGGTCTCAAATCTGCTGCTATGGGTTTTGCTGTGGGTTCTATCACGCAAGGTGTAGCTGCGGGTGTTAATGCTCCTGCGGGAAGCACAATGGGCGAAAGATTCGCAACAGGTTTTGAATCTATTGGCCAGAGCGTGACCTCACCTTTCACACCACAGGATGCTTTTACGCAAGCAGCCAGTTCTGCTACTGATTCTGCCGCAGCAGCCGCAGACCCTAGTGCCAGTGTTACAGGGCAATTTACTGATCAACAACTTACAGACCTTGCAAATAGCCCTTTTGGGCAAGCGGCTTTAGCTAACAATCCGACTGTGGCTGATCCTGTTATGGGACCACTGATACCAGATGGTGCTAGTATAGGCACACCGCCTACGGGTTATCAGGCCGGTATTGATGCAGATGTGTCAGCACTCCGTGATGTTGCAGCTACGCAGGGGTTTGATACAGGCACTGCCGGAGTAGTAACTCCACCCCCACCCCCTACTCCTGACAAAAACTTTTTAGACAAAACAGTTGATTTTTATGATGAATACATAAGTCCCAGTAGAGCTAGGGCTGCTGACGCGAGTACTTTGACAAAATATGCGCCTATTGCCGGACTTGGCACATTGGGTGTAGCTGCAATGGGTGGTTTTGAAGAGCAACCTCTTGACTTAGGTGGTGTGGAAGCAGAGTTTGCAACTACAGGTGAAGACTTGCTCGAACAGCAACCTGAAATGTATGGCTATAACTATGCCGACTTTGTGGGGCGTAACCCTTATTTTCAACGCGGACAAGGTTCCCAAGCTCCGGGAGCTTTAGTACCTCCTGTTTATAGCTCTCCTGTTGTTGCTACTCCTATGGCTACTGGGATTAGTAGTCCTGCAGTATTGGCAAACACGCCAATGGCTGTAGCGTACTCAGCCGGTGGTGGGGCAATCAATGGTCCTGGAACAGGAACGAGTGATAGCATACCTGCTATGCTCAGTGATGGGGAGTTTGTATTTACTGCTAAAGCTGTGCGCGGTGCAGGTAACGGAGACAGAATGAAAGGAGCTAAAGAAATGTACCGCACTATGAAGCGACTGGAGGGCATGGCATAATGGCAACTCCAATAGAACAAGCACTAGCACTAGCCAACGCAGGGCAACCAGTACCAGAAGCCTTGCAAATACAGGTGTTTCAGTTTGCGGGTGCTAACAATATAGGCGCGGCAGATTTAGAACGCATATTTAATGTCCCTGCCGGATCAGCCGCAGCGACCACACAAGCGTTAGGTATTGCTGACCAAGTGCCTATGTCATTAGGTGGAAACTTGGCTCCGTCGGGTATAGGCCAGATGGGTTTACCTCCAACCACTGCGGGGGGTGTACAGTATGACCCTAGTTTGACTGTCCCTAATACCTCTACACAAAGATTATCGAATCCAATGCCCGCTACAGGGATAGCAGCTTCGCAAATCTTACCACCAAATTCTGACCTGAGTCCTATTGATTCCAGTGATCGCATGGGCGGTGGCATAGGTATTGGCGAAGGTTCAGGTGAGGGGACAGGCACAATAGAAACAACTTTACCTGCCAGAAGAGCTGACGGTAATTATACTCCGGAAGAAATAACTTTTGTTACAGAAGCACTACGCACAGGCCAACTAACTCCGGCTGATGCAGCAAGTTTCTATGGTGTAGAAGAACAAACAATAAGAGATAACCTAGCTGCTGCCGGTGTGGAGATTCCCGGAGCCGGTGGCACTCCCGGAGCGGGTGGCGGTGCTCCCGGAGCGGGAGGTGGTTCAGCCGGTGGTGGTGCTACCACATTCCCTAACACTGTGCAGGGATTGATTGATAAGTTCAAATCAGGCGCAACAATTACTGACGCTGATCAAGTCAACTTGTACAATATGGCTAGAGATCAGGGTATAGACATCAACCGTTTGGCAAACATGGCAGGGGTTAGCACAAGCAGTATCAGTCAAAACCTACAAAGACTTGGTTTGAATCCTGACGCCTTACGAACATCTGGTTTTGGTCCCGGAACGGGTTACAAAAACGTACCTGTTACAACCCCAACAGATGCACAGACTACAATCACACGTGAAGCCCCAGAGATTGAGGCACGTAAACTTGGTTTGATTGATTTAGCGAAACAACTAGCAAGCCGCGAGCCTACTGGTGGTTTACCCCAATATAAAGTAGCGGGGCTTTCTCCCGATGAGATAGCCGGTTATGACATGGCGCGTCAGTACAAAGGTAAAGCGTTAGAAGCTGCCGCACAAGGGTTCAATACTTTGGGTGAGGTGAAGCAAGGGTTATATGACGTAGCGGAAAACAGAATCCCAACCAGTGACCGTGGTGTGCAGAAATATTTAGAAGAGTTTGACCCTTTTGTACAGGGTGGTATAGGTACATTGAATATGGCAAGGCGTAGAGCTGATGCTGCAGGAGATGTAGGGTTAGCTTCCGCAGCAGGGGGTATACGCAGATTACGTGGTACAACTGCTGAGTATGACCCAACTAAAATCAGCACCTACATGAATCCTTATGAACAACAAGTTATTGACGCAGCAATGGAAGATATTGCACGTCAGGGTGAAAAACGTAGACAGGGATTACGTGCTCAAGCTGTTTCACAAGGAGCATTTGGCGGTAGCCGCGCAGCATTGGCTGAGCGTGACTTAGACAGGGATATAGCACAACAACAGGCTAGACTCGCAGGTGATTTACGTATGCAGGGTTTTAACCAAGCACAAGCTAATGCCCTAGCTGCCTTTGAGAACGCTAAGAGGCGCGGTCAGACTGCGGCACAATTAACAGGGACGTTAGGGCAAGCAGGTGCAGGGACGTCGCTATCGGCCGCAGGGACGCTTGGTAACCTAGCAGGACTTACGGGTAGGTTGGGTGAGTCACGTAGCAGGTTAGGTTTAGAAGGTGTTAATCAATATGGTGACACTACTAAGACGTTACTTACAGCCGGTGATCTGGGGCGTCAGGTTGGTATTAACCAAATGGAAGGCGCACAGTTAGGGCAAGATATCTTGATAAAGGATATTGCGAGCCAAGAACAAGCAGGTATGGCTCAACGAGCACAGAATCAAAGAGTATTGGATGCTGAACGTGCCAACCGTATGCAGGATATACAAGAGCCTTATGGAAGGGTAGCGTTCATGAGCGATGTATTACGTGGCGCACCAAGCTCACAAATGTCAATGGTTAAGAGTTACAATCAGCAGCCAACTGGGGCTGCACAAGCAATAGGAGCTTTTGGTTCATTGGCAGCTACTACAGCCGGTGCGAAAAGAGCAGGAATAATATAGGAGACTATTATGGTTAAGCGAGTTATTTTTGGCAGTAAACCTAAAGATCCACCAGAACCTGTAGAAGTCGAGTACATACAGGATCAAGGTGAGGTTTTTTTACCCTACGAGTACGAAGTGAATACACCTAAAGTGACCAAAGGCAAGATGTCAAAAGGCGAAGCCAGAGGTAAGGGTGCAATGTTGAGAGGGTTTTCCTTTTCTATTAGGTAATAATTATGTTTTCTAAAAAGTTGATGAGCCGCAAAATGTTTCAACAAGGTGGCATGGTGACTCCTTCCATGCCCCTTCCCCCGAGCGGAGGCATTGTGGATGGGCTTGGCCTAAATGCACCTGAAGCAATGCCTCCCATACCTCCACAAGACCAAGAAATACTCACCGAAGGTATAAGTGATATGGCTGTAAAGCTAGGTCAAGTGGATGCCGCAGAGGATACAGCCAGTTTGATAAATGCCATTCGTAGCGATAACGCTACCATAGATGACAGATATACAGAACTGGCTAAGTATGTGGGTAGAGAAGATGCGACTAAAACACCAGAGTCGGTGTTGACATTGGTTCAACCAACTTTTGAACTCATAGAACAAGGTGGTGGCATGAATATGCTAGGTAGTGATTTACTGCAAGGCACTGGCCCAATGGAAGAGTCTATGTCTGCAACACTAACCGAAACCCCAATGGGTGACACAGCAACCATGACAGAAACAATGGAAACTCCTACATTGTTCAATAAAGGTGGTCTTGCTGTAAAAAAGTCTAAAGCCCCTGTTTATCGGTCTAACGGTAGCCCGATGATAGGGGAGATGATGACTGACTATACTCAAGGCTCACCCTACAGGTTCGGTGAGCTTATGAAAACTTATCGTGGTGATACTTCTATGAATACACCCGATGTTTACTTTCCGCAAAGGGGTCAACCTAACACTGGGGCAAATCCTCCTGTTGGTTTCCAAACTTTGGGACAACAATACGCAGATCTGAATGCTCCTATGAGTGGTCGTCTAGCGATTGCAGGAGGAGCTGACTTTGCAAATAGAGCGCAAAGATTACAGCCGCCTACAGGCCCAAGTTATAACGAAATGATTAACCAAGGAATGCAAAATTTCAGGATTCCTACCCAATACACAGAGGCCGGTCTGCGTGAAACAATGACACAAGGAATGCAAGACCCCCGCAGTGCAACTGAATTGTTAGAAGAATATGAAGGTATGGCAGACGACCGTGATTTATTAACTACAAAGTCTGCGGCAGAATATCAAGCAGAATTAGATGCGTTAATGGCTCCCACAGCAGAGAAACTAAAAACTCCAGAAGAGCTATTGCAAGAACGTCAAGATTTTGTAGGCGACATAGATAGAAGTCCAGAAGCGTTGTTTGCATTAGCACAATCTTTTAATCAGTTAGCCCAAACTCCCGGAACGTTTTTACAGGGAGTTGCAGCGTTCGGTGGTGATGCAGCCGAAAGATTAGCTCCTATGTCTAGAGAGCAAGAGCTTTTAGAAAGGCAGATGAAATCACAAGCGTTTGATGAAAGTAGGGAACTGGCAGAACGTATACGCCAAGAAGATAGAAGTTTAGCTGAAAGTGCGTACGAAATGTTCCGTACTGATGAGCAGGGAACAAAAGCTATGAAACAAGGATTGTTTTCAACAGCAATACAACAAGCTGCTATAGAAGCACAGACAGCTCAAGAACTTAATACCCGTATAAAAGAATTATCCATAACATTAGGTGTTGATCTGAGAACAGCACAGATAGACGCATTGCAAAAAATGTATGAACCCATGCTAGAAACAGAAGTTACAGAATGGGGTGGTTTATATAAAATGATTCCTGATGAAAATGGTGATTTAGTAAGAAGATTTGTCGGGGTACAAGGCGAAGATGTAAACCAATACTTTAATCAACGTCACGCATTACGCGGTGATAACCCAATGGTTATTGTGGCAGACTCTGACGCACCTCCTCAAGAAGTTCTTGAAAACATGGGTAATGAGCGAATACTTACGTTACGAGATAAAATTGGAGCTAAAGAACGCGCCATCAACGATTTCGAATCTTTGATTGCAGACATTTATCGTTCGGATGGTCAAATAGGTACTGGCCCTGCTTCTTTCATCAAAGCATTGGCGACAAATAGTTTAGGTGCTTTTGGGGCAGATGGTTTTACTTTTATTCAAAATGAAAACCAAAGAAGACAATTATTAGAAGCCATTCGCTCTTACCAAAGAGCAGAAACCATGAACCCACGCTATCCTATCGGAGAAATGGAAAGAATAGAAAACATGGTTGATTTAGATCCTCAGTTCTTTGCAAGTCCAGAAGCTACATATGAAAGACTGCGAGAACTAGCAATAGATCTGCTGAATAGTAACGAGTACGAACGTGCAATAATGGAACGTCGCGCACCAAATAGAATAGTCAACATAGGTAGTGCAACTACTAATGATCCTGTCGATTACGGCAATCCTCAATTTAGAGATATGTTAGGACTATTTAGTGAAACAGGTCAATCATGGTCTGGGTTTGTAAACATGACACCTGATGATGCTATGCTCGCCGACCCAAGAATGAATCCAAATGCTTTAGACACAGTAGCAAAAGTACGCGCTCAATATGAAGATCCGGCTATGGCTGATCAATTAGACAGAATAGATAAATACGAATTTTTCAGAGCCAACAACAAACCTATTAAAGCATTCCTCGAGTTAGGTCCGAGAGGTGAGTTTTCGACTTTCGAACCTCAAGGTCAGGCATTTAAAACACGATATGATCCAACCAATGTGGTAAACGCTCCTATGCCTAACATTGATAGCGTCGGTCCGTTTGGATCGGGACTGGTCGGTCGTTTTACTAGCCGTTTAGAAAACAGGGATTAATTAATGCCTTTAATTCCAGTTTCACCAGAACAAAGACAAGCACAAAGCGCGAAAGGAGAAAGTGCAACTTCCTTACGTGCCAGTAAAAAAGCCGTAGTCCCACAAGCAGCACGAACAAGTATAGATTATGATGAAGCACTTGGCCCTCTATCAGATAAGGCAGTCAGACGTGGAGGAACGTATGGTTTTGGTGCAGCAGCTAATGATATTGCCGGTGGGTTCATAAAAGGTTTGGCTTTACTACCTGATGCTGCTATTAATGCGATTGCAAGATCAACCGAAAAACAGCAGGGACTAGAAGAAGGTACTCTAGGCCGAGACTTTTTGAACAGAGCACTTAGGTCTGGTAACTACGAAGATGCAGAGTGGTTGATTCCCGGACTAATTAAGATGGCCGAAGAAGGCCCAGACTTAGGTACTGGAAGAGGGATAGGAAATGTTTTAGAACGCACTGCTGAGTTTGGTGCTTTAGCAATACCCTTTGCCGGAGCGTTGAATGCAATGGCACAAGCCAGTAAAGCTAGTAAAGCTGCTCGTTTAGGTATAGGTGCAGACACAGGTGGTGTGCCTATGTCAAAATTTATAGGCCCATCTAGACCTGCTGTAGACCCTGCTTCTGGTAGGGCGTTAGGTGCGTTTGCCCCCACAACTACACGAGGAAAACTAGGGGAAATGATGATTGCCCCGTACCGAGCTAATCCCGGAACGCTTGGGAGAGCAGGTAGAGTAGAAATGGGTTTTGGCGCACTTAGCGGATTAGGTGCGGGTGTAGAACAAGAAATGTTTGGTGGTTCTGGTTTAACAGGTGGATTAGTAGCTCCACTAGCTGCTCCCTTAGTATTGGGTGGCGCAAAAGGTTTTATGCGTTTAAGTCCTATTAGAGCTGTGGGTGCGCGATTGAAAGGCAGCACTGCGGGTGTCACTGATGATGTTAAAGTAGCGGAGCGGTTATATGCAGGTAAAGGCACGGAAGTCGCACAAGAAGAAGGCTCTGCTGCTGCAAGAAATTTAGTTGCACAATACCTCAAAGGCTTAGAAGGTAGACCACAAACAGCAGATTCCTTAGAAAGAGTGCGTGAAATACAAAATGAGTTTGGGACATTACTGTTTGGCCCTGACGGAAAAATACCTTTTCAGTTAGCGGAAATATTAGACGATCCTATAACCACTGCTCGTACCTCAGCAACTATCAGGAGAGGTGGGGATGATGCTCTGCGAAGGGAAGAAGCCCGTGTAGAAGACATTTTGAAGAGGATAAAAAATTACTACGACAATGAGTTATCGGTCGGGGTAGGTACGGGTAATCCTGGAGAGTCAGTACCTTTTGTAATTGATCAATTAAGAAATCGTTTTGATGAAGTTCTTTCTGCTAATAAAACAGAAGCAGGTGAGCTAAAAAGTGCTGTAGACGATTTAATCCCTAGTTTAGATCAAGGCGAACGCGCACTTGTTGGTGGTAACACAAGAGAGAACGTAATTAATGCCAGAAACGCTGCCATAAAAAGATTTGAAGAACGCGCAACGAAAGAAGGTATAAATGATGCTGATCAATTAGGCACAAACGCAGACTGGAAAAATTTTGTAGAAGAAGTCAGGGGTACGTTTTTACCTGCTCTACAAGATAAATCCTTAACAAGAGAAGGGTTACCCAGAACCATCCAAAGAGTGTTATCGCGGGATGATGATTTTGCTTTGTCGTTTCAAGACTGGAAACAAACTAGACAAGATATCAGCGGGGAAATTGCTAGGTTTTATGATGTCGGCAACGGTGCAGAAGCATCTAGACTACAGCTTTTTGCAGATATGTGGGATGACTTTGCAACTAGGGGTGCGGGGAAAACAACCTTAGAGTCACGGTCTCCCAATTTACAAAGATCTGGTAATAATCTGTTACGGTATTTAGAAGATTACAGAAACGAAGTTTCAGCCCCCTTTGAAAATAGATATTTCCGCACTATACGTCAGCGAGCAGGTGGTACAGATGACTTTCCACTTTATCAAACAAATGCGGAAAATGTCACTGACCAATTTTTAAATAGCGTTGAAGGCATACGTACTTTCAAACAAGTTTATGGGCCAGATGGATTAGTCAAAGACCCTGCTATACGTAACAGCCAGATGTCTAATCTACGCAATGCTTTATTAGATAGAGCAAACACAGAAGTTGTTCGTAATGGATCTATAGGTTCTGGTAAACTTGATAGTTTTCGCAATAAATATTCGGAAGTTATCAAAGAATTAGAAATGGATGATGTTTTTGCTGACATTGCCTCAACAGCAGAAAACACAGCGCAACGCCTTGCCACTCTAACCGAACGTGGCGAAGCAGTAATGCGTAACAAGCTATACAGACAATTAGAAAAATATGTAGATGCAGACGCAGTTAATCAAGAAGTTCTGTTTGACAGTTTAGTCACTCCTGGAAATCGTCAAATATTATCTGACATTCGTAAGCAAGCATTGGAAGGTGGTTTTGAAAAACAATGGAACCAAGTTGTTTTAGACAGTTTAAATAAAAAAGTATTCAATAACATTGAAGGTGATATTTTAAATCAACCCAGTGCGTTACTCAAACATCTAGCTAACCGTAATAATAGAATAACGCTAAATAACGCATTGGGCGAAGCACAAGTTGACCGTATACAATTACTCGCAGACTTTGCCGATAGAGTCAACAAGGTTTTCCCAAAAAATGCTGATGGCAGTGTGAATTTTGGTCAAGCAGCATCGATGAACCCACAGACTCTGCTTACTAAAGTATTTGAATCAGTGGGAACCAGTGTTCCACAAGCCACAACTAGATTCATTGCAATACAAGAAGGCCGTATTGGTTACAGGGCAGCGATGGCTTACTTTTTAGCAAGAGCCATAAACAGTGGTTCTAGTGCAAGATATGATGCTGTTCTTACGGAAGCCCTAACTAATCCTAGTTTCGCACAACAAATTATGAAAGAAGCCCCAATGGAAATGTTACCTAATAATCAAGTAGGTTTGCCATTGCAAGGACCACGGGAAACAGTCTTAGACTTTTTCTTCAAACGAGGAGTACCTGCGACATTTATACTAGGCAGTGAAAAAATGGCAGGTGAACTAGATCCCGAAGTTGCTCCACCACCCGTCACCGAAGAAGTTGTAGAAACAGTAACACAAGCTCCACCTGCTCCGGTTCCGACTAGCACTCCTGCACCTGCCCCCCCGCCTCCACCTCCACCAACAGGAGCATTTGCAGGGACACCACCCGCGCCTACTGGTATCGCTGCTACTCAACAACAGCCACAACCCACAGCTAACTACCAAGAACTATTCCCGTTTGACACTACAGGTCAGGCAATACAAAGACGTAGGGGTATAGGTGGGTTAGGCGTAGTCTAGAGTATCCACTGTTTGTAGCCCTCTTGCATCACCTGTGCGCTGATATCAATCTTGCTACGTAGGGCTTGTAGAATCTTTTCGTCGATTGTGTCCTTAGCTATTATGTCCACGTAAGTAACCTTATTGGTTTGACCTATGCGGTGCGCTCTGTCCTCGCTCTGTAGACGGACTTCTAGGTCGTAGCCATTACTGTAGTAGATAACTGTTTTGGCTTCTGTGAGCGTTAAACCATAGCCTCCTGTGCGAGCTTGGCCCACAAAGAACCTCAGAGGCGAGCTAGGGTCTTGAAACCTTTCCACAATGGTTTGCCTGTCTTCGGCTTTTGTTTCGCCATAGAACGTCTCCACGCTGTCCGCACCATAGGTTTCTGCCAGTGCCTTTTGTATTTCCAATAAATTCTGTGTGAAGTAGGCCCAAATGATCACTTTGCCCTGTGTTTCTTCTAAGGTTGCCATGAGTTCATCTATCTTACGGCTAGGCACAGGGATTACTGCACCTTCTTCTGTTTTGGTAAACCCAGAGCATACCTGCTGTAGTCGCAAAAGCTGTGTAAGTATGGTGGGTGCGGTTACCAGTTCTTTAGATTCTATGATTGCCATAGCGTTGTTTTTCAAATCAGCATAGATTTTACGCTGCTCGTCACTGAGTTCTACTTCACGTTTGATGTAGATCTTGTCAGGTAAGTCTAAGCAATCTTCTTTGCGTACTCTAAAGCTAAATGTTTTAAGTATGGCAGTAAGCTCTGTAAGGTTTTGATACCCCACTATGCTATGGAAACTATGAGTGCTTACTGTACGTCTGACCATTTTTGCATACCTGTTTTGGAAACTCCAGAACGAACTTTGGTTTAAACATTCTTCGTTAAGGAACTCACACTGTGAATACAGGTCAATGGGGCTTTTGGTTACGGGACTACCTGTCAGTATTCTACGGTAAGTGGCTAATTTTCTTAGCTTTATTAGGTTCTTTGTACGTGCTGCCTTTGGCGATTTTATGGTTGTACTTTCGTCAATAGCTAACATGGTGTTGCGGTGCGTAAGAAACTGGGCTGCTTTTTCGTAGCCACGTTTAGTGCTTAACGCTTCTATGTTCATTAGAAATATTTTCAGGTTGTGGTTTACCTCGTCTAACTTGCTGAGTTCTTTCAACTTTTTCTGTGTTTTGTGAGGTGACCATGCCACTATGTCGGCTGTTATATGGTCAGGCAGGTGTGCGGGTAACTCTTTGAGTTCCCAGTTTTTGTACACAGACTTGGGCGCAACAATAAGTGCAGAGTCAACTTTACCTTGATCGTACAGTATTGCCACGTTATCAATGAGTACTTTGGATTTACCAGTACCCATATCCATGAAGAACGCAAAGTAATCTTTGTTCCAAGATTCTTCTAGTGCCTCAAGCTGATGTGCATAAGGTTCGTGTTTAAACTTGTATCGCATTGTCTCTTTCTTTGACAAATGTTTGGTAGCTGTAACTTTACTATATAGTACCAAATTAAAAAAGTAGTAAATTAATTTTATTGGATTCTATAATATACAATATACAATATATCCTACAGACGAGGAAACTCCGGGACGCGCGAGTCAATTTAGATATAAAATATATTGTACAAATATTTTTGTTTGTGCCTATAATACAAAACTTGCTATATACCCATGTGGAGAAAGACATGACGGTTTACATTGTTCAGGAACTTCGCGGCAGAAACTTTTCAGATGCTACCAGTTTTGGTGATTGTGAAATATTACTGTCTGCTGACGTTCAAACATATTCAACATTACCTGTAATACGCAAGCTAACTAATAGGTTGGCTAACTTTTGTGATGATGATTATTTGTTACTGGCCGGAGACCCTGCTGCCATTGCTTTGTCTGCTTGTATTGCAGCAAGGAATAATAATCACCGTATCAAAATGCTCAAGTGGGATAGGTTAGATGAAAAATACTATCCGCTTTATGCAGATATTACAGGTAAAGGGGTAACTAATGAAAAAGTTTGAACAGGTAGAAAACGAGCTTGAAGTGTTAAGTGATGACGGTTTAAGCGAGGTTAGTAAATTAGCTTTACAGTTGAAGCAAGCACAAGAAAAGCTAGGTTTAGCAGAAGACCTTGTGAAAGATTGGAAACGTAAAGTTAGGGAAATAGCAGAAGAGCGTTTGCCAGAAGCAATGGCAGAACTCAACCTAAGTAAAATAAATTTAGAGGATGGGTCAAGCATATCGGTGGATAAGTATTACAGTGCTTCCATTCCTCGGGACAAGCAAGAAGAAGCGTTCAACTGGCTTGTTCAAAACGATCATGGTGACTTGATTAAAAACCAAGTAGCCGTGAGTTTTGTGCGTGGTGAAGAAACCAAAGCACAAAAGTTTGCCGAAGAGTTAGCAGCTAGTGATTATGCAGTTAATACCCGTAAGTGGGTAGAACCTATGACTCTAAAGGCATGGTGTAAAGGTCAAACTGAAAAGGGTATGAACATTCCAAGTGATCTATTTGGTTTGTACATTGGTAATAGAGCAAAAATTAAATGAGGTGACATATGTCAAAAGAAGTAGCTGAAAAAGCTGCGACTAGCGTAGCGGTGGCTAGTCGTTTTGCAGAACTAAGTATATCTGGGTTTGAGGAGGTTGCATCTGACGACCTTGCAATACCATTCATCAGATTACTACAAGCAGGTAGTCCGCAAGTCAAAAAGAACGACGCCCAGTATGTAGAGGGTGCAGGTGAAGGTGATATCTACAATACAGTGCAGAACTGTTTTTATGACGGTCAAAAGGGTATTGAGGTTATACCTGCCTATTATAACAGGCGTTACGTTGAATGGATTCCACGCACTAATGACGGAGGGGGTTTTGTAGATTCCCACCCATTAGATACACCATTGTTAAATGAAGCTGTACCTAACGAAAAAGGTGTGCCTGTGTTGGGTAATGGTAATGAACTGGTCAACACAGCTAACTTTTATTGCTTGGCTATAGTAGAAGGTAAGGCACAGCACGTACTCATACCCATGAGCAGTAGTGCTTTGAAGAAAGCAAAGCAGTGGGTAACAATGGCTCAGACGCAAACCTACACTAAGGAAAACGGTGAGTTAGCTATTCAGCCAATGTTCAATAATGTGTATAAGCTGTCTAGCCTTGCTGAAACCAATAAGCATGGTTCATGGGCTAACTGGGCTGTTGAACACGTAAGAACGTTGGATATAGAAAATAATGCAGAAGAAGCCAACTGGTTTGAACTTGCTTTTAGTTTTGCAAAGTCTGTTAAGGCAGAAGAAGTACGTATCGTTGATTCACCGGCCCACGATGCAGATGTTACCGCTGATGATTCAGTGATGTAACAATGTCATTAGCAGAAGAGTTTAACCTGCTCTTTAGGGGCAGTGATATCGCTCACGGAACTTACGTAGTCAATGGTAGCAGGGATAGGGACGGTAAAAAGCAAGGGACTGCTAAAGTAATTCGTGAGCCTCCTACTGCAGAGTTGTGGGAGCAACATCTAAAAGGTGGTACTGGTTTAGGTATTATTCCTATACGTAGTGATAACACCTGCCAGTGGGGTGCGATTGATATCGATGAATATGATGTTAGTCACACTGCCATTGTAAAGATGATTCGCTCCCATAAGATACCTGCTGTAGTCGGTAGAACCAAAAGCGGTGGAGCGCACGTTTGGATGTTTCTTTCTGAGCCGGTAGAAGCAGCAGATATGCAACGTCGTATGACGGAATTAGCAGCAGCTCTTGGTTTTTCTGGTAGTGAAATATTTCCCAAGCAAACAACTATCTTACTTGACAGAGGTGATACAGGTAACTTTTTGAATATGCCGTACCACTCTTCTAAGAACAGCACTCGTTATGCGTTTGATGACGAGGGTAACGGTCTTACAGCAGAAGAGTTTATAGCATATGTCAAGCCTTACATTACTACGCCCTCTAATTTTCATAAGTTAGATTTTAGCTTTGGTATAAAGAAGCAGGAACACTTAGATCAAGGCCCACCATGCTTGCAGCATTTATGCGCTCAAGGGTTTGGTGAGGGGTCGCGTAATAACGCACTGTTTAATCTAGGGGTTTATGCAAGGTTATACGATAGTGAAAACTGGGAAACACTTGTTCAACGCTATAACATGGACTACTTGATACCACCACTTAGTCACACAGAAGTAGGAACTGTAATAAAACAGTTGAATAAAAAAGAATACTTCTACAAGTGTGAAGACCAACCTATCAAGCCGTTTTGTGACAAAGAAGTATGTAAGTCACGGAAGTATGGGGTAGGTCAGGGTGCGTTAGGTAGTGAGCTTAGTAGTTTAACCAAAATAGATGGTGATCCTCCTATCTGGATTTTAAACGTAGATGGTAATCGGGTAGAACTTTCTACCAATGGCTTAACCTCACAGATGCAGTTTCAAAAAGAGTGTGTAAGCCAGATTAATAAATTTCCATTAACGGTTGCTCAAAAAGCGTGGCAGGTTAGAATACAATCCCTTTTAGATAAACTAACAGTGGTAGAAGTACCGCCTGATGCTACATTCAAAGGTGAGTTTGAAGAACTGCTGTACTCCTTTGCTGCGGAAAGAGCCAAAGGTGAAGAAAGGGAAGACATATTGCAGGGTATTGCAGTTTGGGTAGATGAGCGTGTTTATTTTCAAATCAAAGATCTGAAGAAGCATTTAACGGTCAATGATTTTAACCACTATACATCTAATAAAATAACATTACGTTTACAGGATTTAGGGGCAGAAAAAATGTTTTGGCGAGTTAGGGGTAAGGGAGTTCATGTGTGGTCATTACCGCAGAACTATTTCTCCGACACAGAGTTAGAAATACCACTTCCCCCAATACCTAAAGAAGATATATTGTAGTGAAAATAATACTAGGGCCTCCGGGAACAGGTAAGACAACCAAGTTACTCGGCCTAGTAGAAAGCTATTTAGCGAAGGGGGTAGAACCAGATAGGATAGGCTACTTTGCTTTTACACGTAGAGCCGCGAATGAAGCTATAGAAAGAGCTTGTTTGCGGTTTAATTTGTCTAAGAAAGACCTACCTTATTTTAGAACTCTACATAGTTTAGCGTTTCTACAGGCAGGGTTGAACCACAACCAGATCATTACAGAAAACCAGTATCAAGAGGTAGCTGATTGGTTAAAGGTTGGGAAGTTTTTTATTGATCATAAAACAAATGATCAAGGCCCGTTCAAAGATTTTGGTTACGGAGATAAGTTTTTAGAGCTTATTAATATGTCCCGTATACTGCGTGAGCCACTCAAAAAGGTTTACAAAGAAAGCACAGTTCCGTTGAAAACAGATTGGTCTAGGGTAGAATATGTAGACAGGGGTTTGGCTCATTGGAAAAAGACATTCGGCCTGTTTGATTTTACGGATATGCTCGAATACTTTATTCAGCATGAGCTTTCACCCAAGTTTGAGGTGTTGTTCATTGATGAAGCCCAAGACCTAAGTCCAATACAATGGGAAATGGTGCGCCAACTAGAACAAAACAGTAAGGAGTGTTACATAGCCGGTGATGATGACCAAGCTATCTTTCGTTATGCGGGTGCAGATGTACAGCAGTTTGTAAATTTAAAAGGTGAAGTTACCTTACTTGACAAAAGTTACCGCATACCTGCTAGTCACCATAGATTATCTAGCCAAGTAATAAAACGGATAGTGGGTAGACGTGAAAAGATTTTTGCCCCACGTGAAGAAGAAGGCGACATATTATGGCACAGTCATTCCGAAGAAGTTGATTTGTCACAAGGTGACTGGTTATTGATGAGCCGCACCAGTAGAGGTGCAAAGCAAATTGAAGAAGAGGTAAGGCGTAGGGGTCACCTGTACGCTTACAATAGCTCACAAAGCATAGACCATAATGTGTTGGAAGCTGTGCGGTTGTGGGAGTTACTGTTACAAGGTGAACGTGTAAGTGCGGAAAAAGTAAGGCTAGTGTATAAGCAGATGCTTTCTAGAACACAAGTAGCCTATGGACAAAAGTCTATGCCACGGGGAGAAGAAGGTAAGTTTTATTCACTTAGTGATTTAATGCAGGAACATGGTTTACTTCATGACAAGCCGTGGGAAGTAGGGTTAGGTAAAGTTAGTGAAACAGACAAAACTTATATCAAAGCCTGTTTACGTAAGGGTGAGTCTTTAACAGAGGAGCCACGTATACGTATTTCTACTATACACTCGGCTAAAGGAGCGCAAGCCACTAATGTGATGTTGCTCACTGATATCATGCGTAGGCCATACTCTATGTGGCGTAAAATGGATTACTATGATGAAGACGAAGCTAGGGTGTTCTATGTTGGTTTAACACGGGCATTGAAAAAGTTACACCTGATACACCCTATGTACAGTCAAGGTTATAGCTTACCGTACTAGCTATTTGAATATTTATTAGGTATGGTGTAAATTATGGTTGGTTTAATATATTGAGTGATTCATTCTCCTCGTCCGATGTTGAACCAACCTAGCAGCTACAACCTTGATGCTTTTCATTCCGGTTTAGGTCAAGGGTAATCGAACTACTACTTTGGTGGGTGGTAGGCTGTGAAACCCACTTTATTATTCTCAAAGAAAGGAGAAACATATGACATACGATTTTGAACCGTTAAAAGAAGCCCAAATATTACAAAGTGGGTTCTTTCAGTGGATTGTTGAACGTCACCAGATTTACCGTAACAGGCTAGAGGGTAAACCTTTTGGGGAATGGTCTGATGACCATTGGTTGGAAAACTACAAGTTCACCAACCCGTTCCGTGAAAACGACAGGGAAACTATATGGATGCGTAAAAACTTTACCCCTGTTTCTGAACTCAACAGCCCATACTATCCGAAGCAGGGGTTGACATATAGGGATGCCACCCTAAAGAACAACATTGTAAATGCTGCTCTGTACCGCATGGTGGGTACAAAAGAATTTGCAGAGGAGTTTTTATTTAGCCACGGTTGGATAACAGAAAATAACTACAACCCCAAACTCATAAAAGAAATAATTGAAAAACGTATAAGACATAAGGAACGGTGTTTTACTGGGGCATACATAATTACTAACCAAGGAATCAAAGCCCCTAAATCTGAGGTGGTTATTGACCGTTTTATAACTCCTCTGTATGAAGATATAGTGCTTGACACAACCAACTTCCCCATGAACAACACAGCATCTTTTATGCAGCAGAGACTTATGCACTACCAGTTGATGGACTTTCAGGGGTTTGGGGGTGGAGGTTTTATGGCTTACGAGGTAGTTTGTGACCTCACCTATATGCCAACTTACAGAGGTAATGCTTCCTTCTATGAAAGTTGGGAAGAGCTACAACAAAAAGCTACGTTAGAAGATTTTGTAAGCGACAGATACTTCTGGGCTAATGCAGGTCCGGGAGCCTTGCGTGGTCTTAACCGTATTTGGGGCAGGTTCCTAACTTCGCGTATGAACTTTGCTGAGTCTGTTGCAAAAATGAAGCACCTGCTTTCCTATAAAAAATTAATTGCAGAAATTTCTGCAGAACGGGGTTACAAACCCATCAATCCCAAAGACATTGATATGCGGTGTATAGAGCATAGTTTGTGTGAGTACGATAAATATATGCGTGTTTTACGCGGAGAGGGTAGGCCACGGTCTGTAACTAAATACAAAGAAGGCCAAGTCTATCCCGTTGAACGAGGGCCAGTAGAATGAAAATATTAATGACCATGTATCAGATACAAGATTATGGTGGGATTATCAACCATGTTGAAAACCTAACACAAGGTTTCCAAGAAGCAGGACACACAGTAGATATAGTTATGTTGTGTCCTAAGCATAAGGCAATCAGCGTAACTTCTAAGCGTGACGATTGGCAGATTAACCCTAAAGGAACTGGTTATAGATACAACCAAGCCCGAGGGTGGTCAGGCATACCTAAAGTACCTTACCTTGATGATGCACGTAGGGAACAGTTTAGGCAACAAACCTTAGAGTATGATGCAGTAATATGGCATATCCCTGTGCCTACCTTAAACAAAGACAACAAGGGGGTAACCCAGTGGGAGGAACTTTATCACCCACGGGCTAACCACTTTGGCATAATACATGATGGCAACTTTCCTCAACTGTATCCTCACCTAAACCATGTTAAAGAATTTTTTAAGGGTTTGATCTGCGTACATGAGGCTGCTTACTACTCAACACTCAAAACAGGTATAGACATTCCCTCTACAATGATTGTCAACCCTTTTGATTTGTCAGAGTGGCAAAAAGACCCAGAAGCGTATGCCCCATTGGACTGGAAAGACCGCAATGGTTTTGTGTCAGTACAGGTGTTTAAGGGTTGGAAGCGTGTCGACTCTTTGATACGTGCAATACCAAGAATGCAAAACAACGAGAAAAAGATAGTGGGCGGTGCAGGTATTGAGTACCGCTACATGACCAGTTATGACAAGTGCAAGGATAAATATAAAGAGCCAGATGGCACACGTATTTGGGACAATGCTATTCGTTTTGACATGGATTATGTTGGGGTCATACCTACCCCTACTTTTTATAATTATTTGAAAGAAGCAAAGCTACAGATTGACCCAAGTTGGTCGAAAAAGTATTCACAGTATGGAGCGCACTTTAATCGCACCACTGTAGAAGCAATGATATGTGGGGCTGTGCCAGTTGCCACAGATTTAGGCATGATAAACAGTTTAGTTTTTCAAGCAGGTAGCAACTTCTTTCAGTTAGAGCATGACTCATCATTTGCAAATTACGCACACTGCATCGACTACTGGTTAAGTCATGAGGCTAGAGTGCAATGGCGCACCATTCGCGAAAACAACATGGCTAACATTATTCCGCACTTTGGTCTTAACAAGGTAATCCCTGCTTACGAAAACTACATCAAACACGGAGAGTCCAACCATGCTTTTTCAAGGCAAACGCATTTGAGGTATAGAAGCGCAGACTACGACAGTGAGGCTTACGTTAATTTATTGCAAGCCAGTAATAAAAACCTACAATTCTTTGGGATAAGGTAATGGAAACATTTAGTGTTAGAGGCCCGAGTGAGGGTCTGTTTTTAGTGTGTCAGGCTATTAGGGCTGTGGGAAAAAGAAAGCAGTCACGTAATGGGCCTGTGCTCGAGTTCCCTACACCTGTGATAATCCAGTACAAAAAACCAGTTGAACGTGTTTTGTTTTACCCTCAGAGGGATGCAAACCCGTTTTTTCATTTGATGGAAGGCTTATGGATGTTGGCAGGTAGGCAAGACGTTGAGTTTGTAGATCATTACAACAGCCGGATTCATGAGTACAGTGATGATGGAAAAGTGTTTCATGGAGCATACGGTTTTAGGTGGCGACACTGGTTCAACATAGACCAGTTAGATATCGCTGTGGAGCGGTTGAAAAACTACCCCAATGACAGACGCACTGTGGTAGCTATGTGGGATGCACACAAAGATTTGATGGTTGAAAATAACTTCAAAGATGTGCCATGTAACACCAGTATTTATTTTAAACTCTGTGACGAAACAAACAAATTAGACATGACAATTAGCAATCGTAGTAATGACCTGATCTGGGGAACATTTGGTGCTAATGCTGTACACATGAGTATGTTGCATGAATACATGGCTGCTCGTGTGGGGGCGAAGATTGGTAGTTATTACCAGTTTAGCAATAACCTCCATGCGTATGAAGCGGTGTTAGATAAGCTAGGTAAGTATGAAGAAGGTACGTTCAATCCTGACTATGACCCCTATTTAACTTTGGGTGAGGATGGTCTTTATTACAACCCTCCCCCATTAGTAGATTACCCAGAGGTTTTTGATCAGGAGCTTGCAATGTGGTTTCGTGACCCAGACAAGTATACGTTCGCCAACAGTTATTTGTTTAGAACTTGTACACAAGTGCGGGAAGCGTGGAAGCAATACAAAGAAGATAATTTAGTTGGAGCATTAACATTTGCGGAGGGTATACATGATAGAGCGTGGCAAAAAGCCTGTGTCGAATGGATTGACAGGCGCATCCAAAAAAGACGGTCTCAAGGAAGGTAGAGAAGGTTACATAGAAAAAGCCTTTACCAATTATGATAAAGAAGCAGATTTAACCTTACAGATGCGTAAGGTTTGTATGGCAATGGAATCTGACATAGAAACTCTTGTTGAAAAGGAGGAGGACTATGGGGATAGTTGGAAAAAGCGTGGTGGTGTGGGGGCGTTTATGATGTTGGCCCGTAAGTGGGATAGAATTGAAAACTCTTTGTCCGACAGGGTCGATGAGCGTTACGACATATTTCACGCTATGATGCAAGACATGAGGGACGATGGCATCTTAGATGACATACGGGACTTACGTAGGTATTTACTCTTAGTTGAATCAGAGGTTTTAAGTCTTGACGAATGAACTTGATGAACTGGTTTTAGCAGAATGTAAGTGTGGGACAAAGCGTAATATTTCTTTTCGCACACTCAAAAACAAATGGCCTCACTGCAAGGTGTGTGGCCAACCTATGATTATCAAACCTAACAAGCCGTTAGTTAAGGAAGACAAAAATGCAGATACCACTAATTCAGCCACAAACTGAATGGGTAATGCCTGATGGTTATCCAGACCTAGCAGGTTACCGTGAGGTAGCCATAGACTTAGAAACCAAAGACCCTAACTTAATTACAATGGGGTCAGGTTGGGCAAGAAAAGATGGACACGTCATTGGTATCGCAGTAGCGGTGGAAGGCCGTAGTTGGTACTTTCCTATCCGGCATGAACTTGGTAGTAACTTTGACCCCAAGCTAACTTATAAATGGTTAGCTGATGTGGTGTCTGTTGACAGAGATTATATTTTCCACAATGCACCTTATGATGTGGGTTGGTTACGAGCCGAAGGTGTAGAAGTCAAAGGGCGTGTGGTAGACACAATGGTTTGCGCTCCTTTGTTAAATGAAAACCGTTTTTCGTATTCGTTAAATGCGTTAAGTAAAGATTATCTACAGGAAAACAAATCAGAGCGCGGGTTACGTGAGGCAGCAGAAACTTTTGGTGTCAATCCTAAAAGTGAGATGTACAAGTTACCTGCCCAACACGTCGGCCAATATGCCGAGCAAGATGCAAACCTTACTTTACGGTTATGGCAACAGTTCAAAGGTTTAATTGTAAAAGAAGATGTAAGCAGTGTGTTTGATTTAGAAACCAAAGTCTTACGTACAATAATTGATATGCGTACTCAGGGAGTGCGTGTTGACTTAGAAACAGCAGAAGAAGTCAAGCGTGGGTTGGAACTCAAAGAAAACCAGTTGTTGTTTGAGATTAAAAAGCGGTCAGGCATTGATGTTGAAATATGGGCTGCTGACAGCGTGGCAAAGGTCTTTGACTCACTAGGTTTGAATTACAAAAAGACAGAAAAAACACAAGCCCCAAGTTTCACTAAAAACTTTTTGAAGAACCATAAAGACCCAGTAGCACAGATGGTGGTTAGGGCGCGAGAGTTTAACAAGGCTCGCACTACTTTTATTGACACCATACTTAAACACCAAGTCAACGGTAGAATACACGCAGAGTTACACCCGTTACGTAGTGAGCTTGGTGGTACGGTAACTGGTCGGTTTAGTTATAGTAATCCTAACTTGCAGCAGATACCGGCACGTCATGGTGAGATTGGCCCAATGATTCGCAGCTTGTTTCTACCCGAGGAGGGTTGTGAATGGGGTGCTTTTGATTACAGCAGTCAAGAGCCACGCATTGTCGTGCATTACGCAAAGCTCATGGGGTTTGACGGTGCTAGTGAGTTTGCTGCTGAGTACAACAAAGACCCGCGCACAGACTTTCATCAAATGGCAGCAGACATCGTGGGTGTGCCTCGCAAACAGGCTAAAGACATTAACCTCGGTTTGTTTTATGGAATGGGTAGCAATAAGTTAGCTGAGACTCTTGGTTTAGAATTAGACGAGGCTAAAGAACTCTTTGCGGTGTATCACGGGAAAGTACCGTTTGTTAAGGAGCTTGCTGACTACACGGTAAACAGAGCAGCACGTAAGGGAGTTATAAGAACTTTGCTAGGGCGTAAGTGCAGGTTTGACCAATGGGAACCTGCCAAGTATGGCATATGGAGGCCTCAAAGCTATCAGGACGCATTCAACGAACATGGTGCTAGTATTAAACGTGCCTTTACTTATAAGGCTCTGAACAAGCTCGTACAGGGCAGTGCAGCCGATCAAACGAAGGCAGCTATGGTGGCACTGTGGGAAGAGGGCATAACCCCCATGATACAAGTACACGATGAGTTAGATGTTTCCGTAGAGAGTGAAGAACAAGCCAAGCGTATTACTGAACTCATGCAAGACTGTGTAAGTCTAGAAGTTCCCTCCATTATCGATGCGGAGTTCGGGCCAAACTGGGGACAGGCCAAACAAACTTTTTCTGACAAGCCGTGGACAAGAGGTCTTCGGGACAATCACAGTGAAATGCAAGTGTAGTTGCTCCAGTATTTTCGCCTTGCTAAGTTGGGGTTTTACACTATAAGGCATTGTTATGAATATATTTTTCTTAGATGAAGATCCCAAGAACGCAGCATTGTCCCTATGCGACAAGCACATTGTTAAAATGATTTTGGAAACAGCACAGATGTGTAGTACAGCAATTCAACAATCGTTTGAGTTAGAACCGTTACCTAGCACTTATAAACCGGCTTTTGTCAACCACCCCATGACATTATGGGTAGGTGAAAGCCATGAGAATATGCAGTGGGCGTTACGCCATGGACTTAGCATTGGTAAAGAATATACGCATCGCTATGAAAAAACTCACAAAAGCCAAAAGGTATTAGAAGATATTTGCGAACATTACTTCCCAATAATGGACGAGCCTTTTAAAATAACCACACCTCCCTTATGTATGCCAGATCACTGCACAAGCGATATTGATGGTTACAGGATGCACTACGTTGATTGTTACCGTAAATATTACATCATATCCAAAAAGTCTTTTGCTAAATACACTAAACGCCCTATGCCAGAATGGTTAGAGGAGAATGATGAATATGAAAGTTAGAATAACTTTTGATTTATCCAAAGGCGTAAGAGAAGCTATTTCGCATAATTATGGATACGAAAAACCCGCAACCCACGAGCAATGTAAAGATTTCATTGAGCATGAAATGTACGCTACTTTAAATGTTATGTGTTATGACCTTGACAAAGAGTATTTCGCCAAAAAAGGAGAACGATGATGGATAATGAAGGAGGTGAATTAGATACACCAAATATTATAACCGCCAAAACGCTAATAAAAGTAATGGGTAGGGAGTTACAGAAAAACCGCATCCGACCCCCTTTTATGATGGAGTTGAGAGAACTTAGAGGTAATGAGGATTACAAAGAAATAAAACCTTTAATTCGCAAGACTATAGACCACGTTCAAGGACTTGAATCTGCAATTACTTCTATGAAGGCGTTAGTAAAAGTAGTTGTTACTGAGTTAAACACTCAGCCCACTTTAGAGGATGATGAGGAGAACGATGATGAAAGAGAACTTTGAAAAAGCATTAGCTCTCGTGTTGAAGCACGAGGGAGGTTTTGTAAATCACCCCCAAGATCCGGGAGGTGCAACCAACAAGGGCATCACACTACGGGTGTACGAAGATTTTATACAAGACGTCGTAGATTCTTCTGCGTTAGTAACCGAGGAAGACCTAAAAAATATCCCTGATGAGGATGTGGCAGAGATATACAAGACACGATACTGGGATAAAATCATGGGTGACGATTTGCCAGACGGCATAGACTTTGCCCTGTTTGACTTTGCCGTAAACTCAGGACCGGCACGAGCAGTCAAGGAACTACAGAAAATATTCTTTGAATGTAAGACAGATGGAATCATGGGACCAATTACTCTTAAAAAAGTATTTGACCCTGACAACTTAATGGCGCACCAGAAAATAAAAATTCAAGAAGGAACGCATACACTAGAGCAGTTTAAGCAAGAAGAAACGCAACTCCTCATCGAAAGATTGATGGAAAACAGGAGAAAATTTATTAAGACACTCAAGCACTACGATCATTTTAGTAGGGGATGGGAAGCTCGGTGTAACACAACAGAGAAAGAAGCTACCCTCTTGTGTGAAAACATCAATAGCTAGGTGCGACAAACTGCCTGTGTTAGTATTGCTTTTTATAGGTAGTTAAGTATGGGAAATATATTAGAATTTAAAAACAAAAACAAACCGCCAGACGATATCAACAGGGTAGAAGTACACGTCTGCGGTGTGTGCGGTAGCGAAAACTTTTGGCTACTGGCAAAAAGTATTCAGGATGATGTAGGCCTCCACGGCATAGCCTGTGCTCGCTGTGGACACCAAGTACAAGGAACGTGGCAACCAAAACCATAAACTCAAAGAAAGGAGTTATTTATGAAAACACCACAAGTCCCTCACGGGGTTATTGATGCAGTTAGCGGTGAAGAAATCACAACACCGTTAGGTGTGCCAAGAAGCTACGAACCCAATCCTTACGAGGACAAAAGTAAAACAGAAGCCCAACAAGACGCGATCTTCTTGGCTACGCTCGGTGAGTTTAGCGGTAGCGACACACCACCCAAGCGACATTTTTGCGTAACTCCCAAGCTAGGTATGTTGTTACTTTCCGAAGGCGCAGATTACTTGCGTAACTACGGTGGTCAAGGTAACGGCTGTCACTGGCTATTTGACATCTTCGTTACCGAAGTTTTCCCTTTGTTTAAAAAGTACCCCAACGAAGAAATGTTCATCATTACCATTTCTGTTAAAAACAACCAAGCGTCTCTTTCTGCAAGGGCTAAAAGTGATGCGAAGATATGGTCTCGCCACATAGGTTTTACCGACCTTATTGACATGGACTTTTATCTGTGGATGTTACGTGGTGATAGTGTTGCGCCCGAGCTAGCTCCGGGATTACCTGCATACGGACACGTACTTATACCCAAAGAATACTAAAATGCTTTGGATTGTAGTGTTTTATTTGCTGCTTGTTCTTTTACTGTGGAGATAACAAAATGAATTCCTCTATTACTAGATACTTGGTAGAACACGATGACTACCCCGATGGTTTGTATGTTGTAGTGGAGGAATCTCCCCCCGAGCCAGACGTAGGATGTTTCGGAGATGGTAGAACGTCAATCAGCGTAGAGCAAGTGTTCAAAGGGGATGGGTACGGTAGTCCTACAAACGAGGAGATAACAGGTGATCTTTCTCCTGACGAAATAGACAGCATTGCTCATAAAATTTATGCACAGATAGGAGACAGATATGGCTAAAATAGGACATCACGAACTAGAAGAGCTAAAATCAAAATTCACCAGACATGACAAGTCGAGCAAACCTGCAGATTATAACTGGATGTTCGATAAACTTTATACAAACAAATGTATTGTGAGGAGAGTGGTCGATGGAGATACTATTGATGTGGACCTTGATTTGGGGCATGACGTTTGGCTACGTAATCAGCGTGTTCGTTTGGTTGGAATTGACACACCCGAATCACGCACTAGAGATGCAGAGGAAAAGAAATATGGACAGATGGCGACAGGGGCGGTCATAGATTATTTTGACGTAGCTGAGGAACAAGACTGTCCCCTAGTGTTGAAAACTCACAAGAAGGGTAAGGGAAAGTTTGGTCGTTTGTTGGCTGACTTTTACTCACCGGCTAGTAGTGTGTCTTTGTGTCGGCATTTGTTAGATCATCAACTGGCGGTTGATTACAACGCAGAAAACAAAGCATTTGTACAAGAACAACATCTCAAGAACCGTGATTTCATCAGTAAGAACAGACACCTATCCGCATATACGCAATATTGTTTTGCTCTGTACCATTCGCGCAAGTAGTATATAATACACTTTTTACCATTAACCAAAGAAGGGGTTATTCCAATGGCAGACTTTACCGATGAAAAACAAGAAATGCTCGACAGTTTTGTGAAATCTAGCACTAAAACTATGCAGCAAATTGGCAAGTGCATTGACTCTACACACGAAGTCACTACCAAGCATCAAGAAGCACTTTCCCTCCACAGTGACGCAATACAACAATTGATGGACAGATCTGAGACACATCACCAGTTGTTTGAAAAAATGTCTTCCTGCATTACCAACCTTAACTCCATGATAGACTTAGTTGCGAAGGAGGTAGCTCGTGACAAATAGCAACTATCAAGGAAACAATGTGCGTGTTGATGAGGAGACTTACAAGCGCATACAAACACTTTCCAAAGAAGAAGGCCGTAGTTACAAGGAAATACTTAAACGTGCAATCTTAGAATACTGGGGTAAAGAAGGAGACCAACGATGAGTAATTGGGGCTTGAACCAAAGACCACATCCATTAATACATACGTTCACCTCAGCTGACGAACGGCCCGATCTTCAAAAGGCACAAGAACTCGTCAAGGGTAATGTAGAAATCATAGAAATACCCATGCACTCACCCGAAGGTGAATATGATTACATACAGTTGTTAGTCAATGAGGAAGCATTGTTACTAGAGGGTATGGAGTACAACCCCGTAGCAACTGAGTTGGTTATCGCTAAGACCAACCGCCTGTTAGATCCAAGAGGTATACTTGGCCCTGCCGTGATTTTATCTGGCGAGGCTAGGTGGACTTAACTTCTGTAAATGGTGCGACGAGTAAAACCGTCGCGCCTTTTTACATCCCCTGACACACCCTTCTCAATCTTTTTTATTGAATTACCTTTAGCGAGATAATCCTGTATTTGTTGGGCTAAGAGTTCTTTCTGCTTATCTTTTAGTTTCATTTTTTGTGTAGACTTTCTATGTAGTCAAACAGTCTTTGTTCGTATTCTGGCATGAAATGATCAGAGATCGCTTCTTTGGCTTTGCTCATAAAATCTTTCTTTTTAAACTCTGGGTCTGGGTCTATAACATCCTCACCATTGTTAGCATGATACAACATGGTTTGGCTGACAGATGGCCCATAACAAAGGCGAGGAATGCGGGAAACTAAATCACTCCCTGCTACTACGGAGATCTGGCCCGTTAAATTCATTGGCTTTTTGAATCCTTTAAAAAATGTGTTCGGCTTACCGAATGTGACCAAGCTCATCTGTTTATGTTTGCCGTTGAGTTTAGCTGCTGTGAGTTCAGCTAATGCGCCTCCTAGACTGTGACCTGTAATGAGTAGTTTTTTGTCATAGTCAATGTGCTTTTTGATTTTACTCCACACCGAAGAGTGCGCTGCCACAAAACCCCCGTGACACAACCTACCCGCATAAGGAAAAGGAATGGCACTGATGTTAAACAACCAGTCACGTATCTGCTGAGTACCTCTAAAGCAAATGATGTCTATAGTTTTTGTTTGTACGAAGAAGGCCGTTGTTGAGGTGAGCTTAGATTCTATTTTAGTTCCGTTCTTTATCTTTTCGTTGTAGGCTTGGTTAGAATATTTACATCCGGTCTCTAGTAAAAGCCTTTGCACATCAGCCATTTGTATCCCCTTTTTGGTAATTAAAATTTGTTCAAAACCACTCGCTTTGGTACGCTACCATTGTAGTACAAAAACAGTAACTTCATAAACCATAGAAAGGGTAATGATATGAGTACAATGTCCTACGCTCAATGTGAGCAAATACATAACGAAGCACTTAGCGCAGCCGACCAAGCTGCACAAGACAAACTCAACGAACTCGGCGAAGAATGGTTTCCTTGCGGGTTCGCATGGGTACGTGTTCTCCCCGCTACACAGCCATTCGGCAGGTTCCTCAAAAAAGCAGGTATCGTTGACGGTCCGAGCTACGGTGGTGGTTACACTGTGTTTGATGCTTGCGGTGACAGGCGTACACAATCCATGTATGTTAAAGAAGCCGGTACAAAAGCCTATGCTAAAGTCCTACGGGACAACGGTATTGAGTGCTATCCTGAGTCAAGGATGGATTAATGATAATAACGCTTCCCATAGACCAAGCCAAAGAGCTAGCTGATGACCTCAACAAAGAGGCCATTGACAATCGCTCTTACATGGTCAAGGTTGTAGGAACCACTAACACTGCCCAAATCATTATAAAAAATGCCGAGGGCAGGGAGTTAGGTTATTTAGGAGATAAAGACTAATGCAAGAACCCTATAAATGTGTGCTCTGTAAAGAAATTTTTGGTGGCTTTGGTAACAATCCGTGGCCTTTAGCCGAGGATGGGCGGTGTTGTGATAACTGTAATATGCTAGTTATTGCCTCACGCCTTGAAGCCCATATACTCAAGAGGGATAAAGCCGATGACAGATGAAGACAGGCGTCCCATTGATTATGACCCTGAGTATTATGCCAAAGAGAAGTATTACTTTGACAGTCTCAAGGGTGCGCGTGATGCACTACAGGCTCAGTATCACCCTTCAATGTTTCAGCAGGTTCTTACTGATGAATCTAAAGAAGGGCCAGACAACTTGTTTATTGAGGTTAGGCATCGTCACACCACGCCTAACTCTAGGGCGGGTGAGCTAGTGGGGTATTTAGAAGACATATAAATGAGAGGTCCAAGAGGTAGGCGTCCCTTGCGCTTACTGACTCCAAAGCACGTCGGGCGGTGCGTGGGACAATAGCCGCCAACTTAAATAGGAGCTTTTATGCTTGCCTCAAAATATCACGTAACAGACACTTTTTTTCTCAACGAGGGGCTTTGGTGCATCACCAAAGTAAAACAAAATGAATGTTACTTTGGCACAGAGCTTGACACACTTACCTCCTACTTTGCCGAAGAGGTAGAGAGCGGAGATACAGCGTGGTTCAGCGAAGAGACAGTAACTAAAGGAGTAACCAATGGACGTATGTGACCGATGTAGAGAACCAACCCACCCAACCGACTTAGAAGTAATTAGTCGACCTCATGTACCACTCAGCGGACGTAACATCTGGGTCTGCCCCACTTGTCACCTTCCCGCATTGCAAAGCCTAGTAGACGACATCCCAGAGGAAGAACTCAACGATATCAAAGAGAGTTTTAAACTCTGGCATAATTCTCGCGCCAAAAATTTGGCGGAGCATCTACAGTGGATAATTAAAAGTTACTCCAACAGGCTAATCTCCCGTAGCAATCCTCTGCCATAAGCATTATCATTTGTCTGCAATTCCACCGTGAATAAACCCAGAGGGTAGTCTTTAACCCTTTTTCTACTGCTCTCTGGGTTCCTTTCTTATTATGAAATTACAAGTGACAATAGAGTTAGCAGCAGAAGACACACTCGAAGAAAACATCAACGAGGCGGTGCGTGAACTCATACGCGAAGAAGTCCATCAACTGCTCACAGAACTAGATATAATCCAAAACCCCAAATAGACCCATAATTTTAAAACACCTCTACGGGGTCTTATTTTTACCCCTTGCCATACCCCTACTTATTTTTCTTTTTGCTCTACAGGGGCTTACAGGCAGCTCTATTTTTAAAAAAGTACTCTAAAACCGTTATTTAGGCACAAAAAAGCCCTCTTTTTACGGAGGGCTTGGGTTTGCTAACTTCTTCTTTCGTTTCGCTTGCGCTTATCTATTTCTTTAAGGGTTTTTGATTTTCTTTTCTTAGTATACTCCGCTCGGTGCGGGTTACGTCTAGCCATAGTATTCTCCTTTTACTCGTAGTATGGACGTTCTTGTGGGTAATCTTTTCCGGGACTGGTTTCTACAACACACACAAGTTTTTCATCACCCCATGCGCCTCCGGCCATAAGGTAATTGTCATCACCCTCACCTGTGGCAGGATTTACACCGTCTGTTGGGCCATAACCCATCTGGTGCTTTTTCAACTTGGCAACATCCCGTTCCCAAGCGTCTCCGTTTTTAATAGCCTGACTAATACGGTCTGCAATGGCTTGCGCGGACAGGCGGGAGTCAACGGTTATGATGTGGTGTCTAAACTCACCGTAATCATAAAACCAACCGCCCTCCTCAGGTCCACCATAAGCACGACCACAGGCATACATATTCACATAAAACTTTTCTTCAACTGGTACTTTTAGAGTAAATTCATTCATGGCATATACCATCCTACCCACACGCTCCACAGCAGGTAAACTCCTATAATCATTACAAAAACAAACGATATTGCTTCTTTAATAAAATGTTTCATACAACCCTCTCTTTGGTTGAGTTAGTTTGTGTACTACTATTGTAGTATGGCATAGCGAGCGTCGCACACCAAGCACTACTTTTGTGTTTAGTGACTAAAGGTTTCAGTGTCTAAATACTTTTTTCTTGCGTCTGCACTTACGTACAACTCTAAAAAGGCAAACACTGGCCCACAATACTCATTCTCCCACGGGCCATAAATGTTATCAACGGGCTGCGTCCAATCAATATTGTCCAATGTTTTGCGGTGTTGGACCAATATCATCGCCATAGAGTTAGGGACTACCGTTGTGCCAAACAACTCCTGTACCTCCTCTTTTTTACGTTGGCCCAAAACTAATGTAGGCCACATCAAACGGTAACGGTACTCTATGTCAGGGTGGGATTCTTCACACTCCTCCATTTGCCCATCATTTAACCTGCAAAAAGTTTCCGGTGTGCCGTTCTCAACACACAACCACTCAGCTAACTTTTCTGCTGCGCCCTGCGGGTCATTGTCCCAATGCACATAAACCGATTCCGGCTTTGCGCCCTCAAAAATATACATTCCGCGTGTTGCCATTGTCATTTCCTCTTGGTCAATAGATTTATCGTTCAAGATTAATAAATATTTACTACTTTTGTATTATGGTGGGGCGAGTATCTGTATACAATCAAAGTTTGCTATATAGGGGAATTTTTAAAAAGTTAAGAATTAATTTTTCAATAATACATAATATACAATATCTCACTATATTAATATCTTTCATAATTATCAATAGGTTACTCACAATGGATTCAGTAAATGTATATTTAGTTGATCAATAATTAAACAAGAGTCCGGGGATCGCGAGTGGAATACTCAGCAAAAAGTTTTATGTAACTTTTCACAAACCTGTCTATATAGTAAAGTTGGGTTCATGCCGTTAGCCAAACAAACACATAAGAACAGCCTTGAAGTCGTAGCTAACCCACGTACTGAAAAGAAAATTACACCAAAGCAAGAAGAGTTCGTACGCATATATTGTTGTGAGGACGTAAGCCAAACCGAGGCTGCTGTTCGTGCCGGTTACTCAAAAAAGTCTGCCCATGCCATAGCATCACAACTACTAAATGGATCACATTATCCCCACGTAGTCACCCGCATACACGAGGTTAAAAAAGAACTAGCCCAGAAATATGAGGTTACGTTTGAGGGCCACGTCAAAAAGCTCGCTGAAATCAGGGACTTAGCGTTAGAAGACGGGTCGTACGCTGCTGCGGTAGCTGCTGAAAAGAACCGTGGTCAGGCTGCGGGTTTGTATATTGACCGTAAAGAAATCCTGCATGGGAAAATAGACACCATGAGCAAGGAAGAAGTCTTGAATGAAATTAAGAAGTTGCAAGAGGAATACCCTGCTTTAGCTGCGGTTAGTCAAGGCAACGTGCTTATTGAAGGCGAAGTTGAAGAAGCCTGAAAGCAAACTGTGGCAAAATTTACGTGACGGTACAAAGCACTCTGGTGTGTTTTGGACTAGGTTAGAGTCATGGGCTACTCCTGGAATACCAGACTGTCATGGCATCATTGACGGATTCCCCTTTTGGTTAGAACTCAAGCTTCACAGCTTAAAGTCCCTAAATTATGTAAATCTCAGCCCACATCAAATAGCGTGGCAGATAAGATATAGTGGGAAATTAGGGTGCGTGTTAAACCTTGTTGGTCATCCTTCCTCTAACAATATCTATATATTTAAAGGAGAAAGGGCAATGGACATTGGACCAACAAGAGATAGGAAAGAAGAAATGACCCCTGACTGGGAGTCAAGTAAGCCTTACGATTGGGAGGGAATGCTTGACTTTGTCCTATCGCAGAGGAGGGAAGGTTAGTCGGCTTTTGTCCCTTCCCATCTGGTCTACTCGTATCTGTTCATGTCCAATCGTTTCACGTGAAACATCCCTACCTGAGAGGAATCCCTACCTGAGAGGAGACGATTAGACTAGAGCGGAATGTCTATTGGTATTTGTATACGTATATATAACCATTGTTCTTTATTGATCATCGCCGATCATCGCCGATCATCGCCGATCGCGGACGATCGCACCAGAAAATATCTAATGCTAACTCTTTTGCGCTCGTTGCCGTAATGTATTGGTATGTTTATTGTAATAGCTTTCTATATTTTACTGGTTCTGGTGCTGTATAAATAACCAGTGTTATTTGTAACACTTTAACACAATTTAACACATAAACGGCTTGTGTTAAGAAGTGTTAATTGCTATAGTGAACCTGCTTTGTTAATAAACACACAGGAAAATAATTATGGTTAAATCACAAAATGTAGCTGCTTCCTCTACTAAAACAGGTAGCAAGACCGTAAAAATAGCAAACCTAAATAGTGGTGCTGTTTATACATTACCTAGCAATGGTCAGGCGACCGGTGCAAGTATCGGTGATTTTATACGCGATAACGCAGCGGGTAGTCTCGCCAATGTTACTGTTCAGCCAACACCATTCGCCAAAAGTTTAAACATAACTCCGGCTAATTGGGTAAAGCATAACAGCGGAATGTTCTGTACTAACACACAAACACGTGGTCATCAACTACAATGTGCATTGTTTGGTGTACAGGTCAGCACGATTACTAGTAATAAAAGTAAGTCGTATAAGAAAATGCAATTAGCCAAGGTCGGTGGGAATGGTGCTAGTAACAATCTCGGCCATATAGCATCGGCCATCACCGCATCCGGTGGTAAAATTGTCACAGGCAATATCGCGAGCGGCAATACTCTCGCGATGTTACTCACTGGCACTAATACTGTCGGCAATAAGAAACACGCATTTTACGGCAAGCCATTAGTTCAGCTAGTCGTAACTCCTGCAGTAAAAACTAAGTAACATTTCATAACATAAACTTTTAACAAAGCATCCCCTACGCTTTCACAGGTAGGGGATTTTTCATGCGCGTAATAAAAGTATATGAAAAGGTACTTGGCACCTTTTTAAAGTACCATGTGTAACACTTTAGAGACCGACCCCCCCTGAGAACAAATAAACGTACCCGTAAGGGTGGGTTTATAGTGATTGCCACGAATCCACAGGTAAATAAAAATTATTTATGGCCTACCCCCCTAAATGCTATATGACCGATAGGTTCATTGTCCTGTAAAAATTTTCGATATATTATAGAAATATGACACCTGATCAAATATTGACCATCCCAGAAGAGAGGCTAAAGAATTACGCTTCTTTGTTAGACAGAGCTAATACTTTAGAAAAGGCCGAGAAAGCCCGTCAAGGGTTTATGGACTTTGTGCAGTTGGCGTGGCCTGAGTTCATTAATGGCCGTCACCATAAGATAATGGCAGAGAAGTTTGATAAGTTGGCAAAGGGCGAGATAAAGCGGTTGATTGTCAATATGCCCCCGCGCCATACTAAAAGTGAGTTTGCCAGTTATATGCTCCCCGCATGGATGATGGGCCGTAACCCTACGTTAAAGATTATGCAGACAACGCACACAGCGGAATTGGCATTTAGGTTTGGCCGTAAGGTACGTAACCTGATGAACAGTGAGGAATACAAAAGGATATTTGAGGGTGTAAATTTGCGAGCCGACAGCCAAGCAGCGGGACGTTGGGAGACTTCCGGTGGTGGTGAGTATTTTGCGGCAGGTGTGGGCGGTGCGGTAACGGGCCGTGGTGCAGACCTTTTGATAATTGACGATCCCCATTCCGAGCAGGATGCGTTAAGCCCCAGTGCATTAGAAAATGCCTATGAGTGGTATACCAGTGGACCAAGACAGCGTTTGCAACCCGGAGGTAGTATAGTCATAGTGATGACCCGTTGGGCCGACAATGATTTAACGGGTAAGTTATTAAAGCAGCAGGGCCGTGATATTTTAGCGGACAAGTGGGATGTTGTTGAGTTCCCTGCGCTAATGCCGGATGAGAACCCGCTATGGCCGGAGTTCTGGAAAAAAGAGGATTTGTTAGCGGTAAAAGGAAGTTTGACCGTAGGTAAGTGGGAAGCCCAGTGGCAACAAAACCCTACCAGTGAAGTGAGTGCCATACTCAAGCGAGAGTGGTGGCGCACATGGGAGCGGTCTACTATACCGCCATTGATTTATTTGATGCAGTCATATGATACAGCGTTTACAAAACGGGAGTCAGCTGACTACAGTGCCATAACTACGTGGGGTGTTTTTTACCCAACTGAGGATGGCCCACCTAATATTATTCTGGTGGATGCCAAGCGTGGGCGGTGGGACTTTCCGGAGTTACGTCGTATTGCTATGGAGGAGTATAAGTATTGGGACCCAGAGATGGTGCTCATAGAAGCAAAGGCCAGTGGTATGCCGCTAACCCAAGAGTTGCGTAATATGGGTATACCTGTGACAAATTACACACCAAGCCGAGGTAATGACAAGCACAGCCGCGTTAATTCCATTGCTCCGTTATTTGAAAGTGGGTTAGTATGGTCGCCTGATACACGGTGGGCAGAGGAAGTAATTGAAGAGTGTGGTGCATTTCCGGCAGGAGAACACGACGATTACGTAGATACTGTCACTCAGGCATTGCGTCGTTTTAGAGAGGGCGGTTTTATTTCCCACCCCGAAGATTACGAAGACGAAACTCCCGTCCATATAGAGCGAGTATATTACTAATGGCAGAAACATTCAAACCAAGTAACGTAGAACGCAGTTTGGTGCAAGCCCCATTAGGCGGTTTGACCGAAGAAGAACAGGGCTTTGCAATAGCCGAAGATGACTTAAAAACGGCAGCAGGTGATGAGCCAACGGTTATAGTAGAAACCGACGAGATAGTGGAAGAAATGATAGAAGAGCCTATGGCTCCTGCCCCCCAAGAATTTTTTGATAACCTAGTACCCAGTTTACCTAAAGAAACATTAGACCGCATAAAGTCTAAGATTCAAAGTGATGTGGAAACTGACAAGAGTAGCCGCAGTGAGTGGTCGGAAGCCTACACTAAAGGCCTCAAGTTATTGGGTCTAAGGTACGAAACCAAAACACAACCGTTCATAGGTGCAACTGGTGTAACGCATCCGTTACTAAATGAGGCTGTAACGCAGTTTCAAAGCGGAGCGTACAAAGAGCTTTTGCCCAGTAGTGGCCCAGTTAAGGCACAGATAGTGGGCCGCGCTAATCCCGACACAGAAAAACAGGCAAGGCGCGTCCAAGAATATATGAACTACCAGATTATGTATGGTATGGAGGAATACGAAGCAGAGTTTGACCAGATGCTTTATTTCCTTGGCCTAGCCGGTAGTACATTTAAAAAAGTTTACTACGATGATTTGTTAGAAAAACCTGTCAGTAAATTTTTAGAAGCCGAGAATGTACTGGTTCCTTACTCGGCTACTGACGTTAAGTCTGCCGAGCGTATAACCCATATTTTTAAGATGTCACCCAATGAAATCCGCAAAATGCAACTTAATGGGTTTTATGAGGAAATGGATATAAACGAGGGTGGCACTCAGCAATACAGCCAAATACAAGAGCAATATGACAAGATGTCGGGCCAACAGCGTACCGGCCCAGATGATGATTTAACCATTTACGAATGTCATTGCTATTTAGATTTAGAAGAGTTCCCCGACGAAGATGAGCAAGGCGAACCTACAGGTGTCAAGTTACCTTACATAGTTACAGTCTGTGATGATATGAATGCTGTGTTGCGTATTACACGTAACTATAAGGAAGACGACCCAATGAAAACTCGCATTCCTTATTTCGTTCAATACAGGTTTACTCCCGGAACTGGGTTTTACGGCTTTGGATTGGTGCATTTGTTGGGTAATCTTAGTCGTACAGCTACCAGTACATTGCGCCAGTTAGTTGACGCAGGAACCCTAGCGAATTTACCCGCAGGATTCAAGGCCCGTGGTCTAAGGATAAGTGATCAAGGTAATCCACTGAATCCCGGAGAGTGGCGTGACATTGATGTTCCCGGAGGTGATTTGCGTAGTAGCTTGTTGCCTTTGCCCTACCAAGAGCCTAGCGGTACGTTGTTTAACCTGATGGGTTATGTGGTAGATGCTGCTCAACGGTTTGTAGGTACTACAGATATTGGCGTGGGTGACGGTAACCAAGAAGCCCCCGTAGGTACGACGGTTGCACTATTAGAGCGGGGTAGTCGTATTGTTAGTGCTGTGCATAAACGCTTGTATGCCAGTATGAAAATAGAACTTAAGATGTTAGCTCAGCTTTATTCAGAAGACCCAACACCTTACCCGTATGAAGTTGACGCAGAAAGAGAAATCAAGTCGCAAGATTTTGACGAGCGTATTGACATATTGCCAGTAAGTGACCCGAATATTTTTAGTATGTCGCAACGTGTGGTGTTGGCACAAGAGCAGTTGCAGTTGGCACAGTCAGACCCTGCTATGCACAATATGTATGAGGCGTACCGTAGAGTTTACAGTGCGTTGGGTGTGCAAAATGTAGATGAAATTTTAAAACCGCAGCCTATACCTGAGCCGATAAACCCCGCACAAGAAAATCAAGATGCCAGTAATGCAGCCCGTGGGCAGGGTGAACTCAAGGCTTTTCCTGAACAAGACCATGCTGCACACATTAAAGTACACATGGCGTATATGCAGAGTGGGGTAGCTCAACAACAGGTAGAAGTTTTGCTCACATTGGAAAAACACATTTACGAGCATTTAGGTTTGCAAGCAGAAATCATGGCCCAACAACAAGCACAGCAGATGGGTATACAAACCGAAGAACAATTAGCTGCGCTAGTTGCACAGATACAAGCCCAGTTGATAGAAGACTATCAGTCTAGTTTACCGCAACAAGATCCGGCTTCCGACGACCCATTGATTGCACTCAAAGAACGTGAGTTAGACCTTAAAGAACAAGACCAAAAAGCAGACCAACTGTATGATGCACAAAGATTACAGTTTGAAGAAGAGAAAAATGCACGAAACATGGAAATACAAAACCGCAGAATCAGTAGCCAAGAGGATATAGCGGTGATGCGTAACAACACGGCACTAGAAAGAACACGAGGTAGATAATGGCAACCACGAAAAATGTCGAGCGTTTACGTAGTGGTAGGTTGAAATATCGTGGTGAAACTTTTGCGGGATACAACAAACCTAAACGTAGTGTCAAAGGCGGTAAAAAATCTGTCGTTCTAGCGAAAAAAGGATCAGAAGTCAAGTTGGTACGCTTTGGTGATGCCAACATGAGTATCAAAAAAGACCAACCCGCACGTAGAAAGAGTTTTCGAGCACGACATAACTGCGATACTGCTAAAGATAAGTTCACCGCACGATACTGGTCGTGCAAGGCTTGGTAAATGATAGAACAATTGATCGGCCCTGTTACGGGTTTATTAGATAAATTCATAGAAGATAAAGATCAAAAAGCAAAACTAGCGCACGAAATAGCAACAATGAGCGAAAAACACGCTCAAGAAATCCACAAAGCGCAAATTGACCTCAATAAAACCGAAGCAGCCCATAAAAGTTTGTTTGTAGCCGGTTGGCGACCCGCTACAGGATGGGTTTGTGTGCTTGGTTTTCTTGTAAATTTTCTAATTAGTCCATTAGCCGCAGGTTTTGGCATGGATATTCCTCAAGCAGACACATCTACCATGTTACCTGTCCTTATGGGGATGTTAGGACTTGGTGGAATGCGAACTTTTGAAAAATCACAACGCATAAGTAGAGAAAAATGAGTTTAGACCTTTACATTTACGATAATATGCTTAAGATACTCAGACAACGGCAGTCACAGTTACAAGAAAGTTTATGTTTTGGTTCTGTGCCTGATTTTACCGCATACAAGGAACAGCGAGCAGTATTAGCTGAACTTGCAACAATAGAACAGGAATTAAAAAACCTGCTAGAGAGAGTAAAGGACACCGATGAGTAACTTAATTGTTCCCGCGCATTTGCAAGAAACAGAAGAAACCCCTACCCCCAAGAAAAAATCCTCAAAAAAACCAGACAAACCAAGTTTAGCAGACGCTTATGTTAAACCAGAGGAGAATCTTTCCTTAGATCCTTCTAAGATTGGTGAATCTATCAAAGAAAGGATGCCCCAACCTACGGGATGGCGCATTTTGATTTTACCGTATCAAGGTAAAAGACAAAGTGATGGGGGAATCATGCTCACTAAAGCCACAGTGGAGCAAGAAGATATTGCTACCGTTTGTGGGTACGTTTTAAAAACAGGCCCAGATGCTTACAAAGACAAAGCAAGGTTTGATCACCCGTGGTGTAAAGAAGGTGATTGGATTATCTTTGGTAGATATTCTGGAAGCCGTTTTAAAATTGAAGAAGGCGAAGTCAGATTGTTGAATGACGATGAGGTTTTAGCCACGATCAAACACCCAGATGATATTGTTCATTTTTAACATGGAGTAAACCATGCCCGAAGCAGAAGAAACAACTAACCAAGAAGAACCCACCCAACTTGCTATAGAAATCGAGGATGATGCCCCTGCACAGGCCGAGGCCACAGCCCCCGAGCAAGAACCTGAACCCCAAGTTGAGGTTAAGAAAGATACTGACGAATTAGAAGAATACGGTGATAATGTAAAACGTCGTATTGGAAAAATGACCGCCAAGCTACGTGAATCAGAGCGGAGAGAAAAAGCTGCCACGGAATATGCTCAAGCGGTCAATCTAGAATTAGAAGAGATGAGAAAGAAAACGGCTAACTTGGATAGGTCGTTTGTTAATGAGTTTGATATCCGCGTTCAGTCAGAAGAAGCCTTATTAAAACAAGAACTTAAAAAAGCAATTGATACGGGAGACAGTGAAAAACAGGCAGAAATACAGGTGCGGTTAAGTCAGGTAGCTGCAGATAAGGACAAAGTTACACGGGTTAAAAAGCAACAAGAAGCTACGCCCCAACCACAGCAGTTTCAACAACCACAGGTTAATCCCCTACAACAACCACAAACAGTTCAACAACAGCCACAACAACAATTAGACCCTAAAGCAAAAGCATGGGCAGAAGAACGGGAATGGTTTGGAAACGACAGACCCATGACGTTACTCGCTCTGGCAGAACATGAATCTATGTTGACCGAGGGATATGACCCCGATGGAGATTCGGATACTTATTATGCGGAGTTAAATAAACGAATTGAAGAGGCATTTCCTCATAAATTTCAAAAAGATAAGAAAAGAAAAGCTCCTAAAGTGGCTGCTGCTAGTCGAGCAAGAGTTAATAAAAACGGTAAAAAAGAGATTGTACTTACAGAATCTGAGGCTACAATGGCCGACAGACTCAATGTTCCACGTGAGGCATATGCCAAACAAGTCGAAAAACTTAGAACAAGGAGCGAATAATGACAGAATCCGTGAAAGCTGATCAAAAAACTGATCGCAGCCCACGCAATAGCCAATCAAGGCAAAGTTCTACTCGGCCTACCGAGTGGAAACCCCCGTCTATGCTAGACGCACCCCCACCACCGGAAGGTTTTACTCATCGCTGGATTAGAGAATCCACTATGGGTTACGATGATAGGAAAAATGTTTCGGCTCGGTTACGCGAAGGTTTTGAACTGGTTCGCGCTGATGAATACCCAGACTGGGATGGCGAAGTTGTACCTGATGGTAAGCATACAGGTGTACTTGGTCAAGGAGGTCTGCTACTTGCACGTTTTCCTGAAGATTTACTCGAACAAAGAAATCGCTATTATCAAAAACGCACGTCCGAGGCGATGGACGCCATAGATAATGATCTTCTTAGAGAAAACGATTCGCGAATGCCTATCCTTAAACCCGATAGGGATTCAAAAATTGAATTTGGCGGTAAAAAACCGTCGTAACTGACATTTAGAGGAAAATACAATGGCAAATATAGATGCTGCCTTTGGACTCCGTCCTTATAAAATGCTCGGTGCAGGTGCAAATACAAGCGGATTAGTTTCGTATCCTATTCAAACCACTGCTACAACTGGTACGACTAGTACGATCTATCAAGGCACACCAGTAATACCCCTCGCTAATGGCATGATTGACATAGTGGGTGGGGCATCTGGTGGTACTGTGCCTCTATTGGGTGTTTTTATGGGCTGTGAATACACAGACTTGAACGGAACTCCAACTTTTACCAATAAATATCCGGGAACTGCTGCTGTGAAAGCAAATACGCACGTAAACGGATTAATTGCTGCAAACCCAGACCAGTTGTTTTTAATCAACTGTAATGCGGCTGCGGCAGACGCGATCGTTCACGCGAACGCTGATCTTGCAACAGCCACTAGCGGAAATGCCACAACAGGTATTTCTACTGGTGAGTTGGATGTGGGTACTGTAAATACTACTAATACTCTTAACTTGAGAATTATTGGTTTTGAAGACTCCCCAGACAACGACGATGCTACTGTTGCAGGTAGATTAGCGGTCGTCCTTCTTAATAATCACTTCTATCGTTATAATGCTAACGGTACTGGTGCAGGAATCTAATAGGAGATTAGGATATGGCTATTTCACGTTCCCAACTCCTAAAAGAACTAGAGCCGGGACTCAACGCTTTGTTCGGTTTGGAGTATGATCGTTATGATGATGAGCAAGCAGAAATTTTCGATGAGGAAAGTTCTGATCGTGCTTTTGAAGAAGAGGTAATGTTGTCTGGTTTCGGCCAAGCACCTGTCAAGGGTGAAGGCGCAGCAGTGACTTATGATACTGCTAACGAAGCATTCACGGCACGTTACACAATGGAAACTATTGCACTGGCTTTTGCTATAACAGAGGAAGCAGTAGAAGATAATCTTTATGATCGTCTATCTACTCGTTATACTCGGGCATTGGCACGTTCAATGGCTAACACTAAGCAAGTTAAGGGCGCAAACGTATTGAATAATGCGTTCGATGCAACTGTAACTTACGGTGATGGTGTAGAGCTTTGTTCTACAGCTCACCCAACTGTGGGCGGTGGTAACTTCGCTAACAGACCTGTTACTCCTGCAGACCTTAACGAGACATCACTAGAAGCAGGATTGATAGACATTTCTGGTTTTATTGATGAGCGTGGCTTAAAAATTGCCCTACGTGGAATGAAGTTAATAATTCCACCTCAGTTGCAATTTGTAGCTGAAAGACTTCTGGCTTCTAATCTGCGTCCTGGAACTGCAGATAATGATATCAATGCCACTAAGAGCATGGGTATGTTGCCAGATGGCTATGTGGTCAATCACTTTTTGAACGATGCGGATGCGTGGTTCTTAAAGACAGATTGTCCAAATGGCTTTAAGCACTTTGTACGTACCCCAATCCGAACCACTATGGAAGGTGATTTCGAGACAGGAAACGTACGATATAAGGCTAGGGAAAGGTACGCTTTTGGCGTCTCTGACCCACGTTGCGTCTACGGGTCTCCCGGAGCGTAAGCGAGTCTTTAGCTTTTTAAGAGGGCGGCATTATTGTCGCCCTTTTTATTTTGGAGTATAGTGCTTCCGTTACCTGACTATTGCATCCTGCGATAGACACTTGCCACGACAGGAGAACACTACATGGCTACTCATTTTAAAGGACCGATTTTATATTCGTCTGCTCAAAAAGGTTTGGAAAATTTAAACATAGGCGTTTGGCCTGATCAATGCGTTTTATGGGATGATTTCGTATTTGAGTTTGACACAGGTTGGACAATTATTAAAGATACTGGAGCAGATGTCTCTATTGCTGCTGACACGGTAAACGGTGTTGCAGTTATAACCTCCGCTGCCACTACGAATGACGATGGTGGCTCTATACAGGGGAATGAAATATTTCAACTGCCTAATGTAGCAGGGGAAATGTTGTATTACGAAACCAGAATTTATGTAGATTCTACTTCTGGTTCTGGTGCAGGACAAATGGACGTGTGGGCAGGAGTTTGTGAAAATTTTGCCACTAACCCAGAAGCAGGGTTTTTAGTAGATAACCGCATTGGTTTTGCGCTAGATGACGGAAGTGCCTCATTGCGATTAATCACAGAAGCAGGTGGTACAAAAACAGAGACTGTTGCTGATAGCACACTAGATATGGTCGATGGAACGTATGTAACTCTTGGTTTTACTGCTACTAAAGGCGCAGCGACTAATGGTACTGATGTTGTTAGATTTTATAGAAACAAGCAATTAATCGGTTCGCATACTACCAACATACCTACTGCTTTGATGACTCCCGCTGCTATATCCGTAAGTGGGGATGCTACAGGCACAAAGAGCATGGGTATCGATTACATACTGACAGCTAGTGATCGTGGTGTAAGCTACTCACTTAGTCCGTAATCATGGTTACTCGTAAAAGAGCTCGTACACAAAGCGGGAAGTTTAGAGGGGATGACCCCTCTACTCCCGATATCAACGAAGCATGGGAGGAACCATCCGTGGCTACTAAAAAAGCACCCGCAAAGAAGACCGCAGTAAAGAAAAAAGCAGCCCCTAAGAAAAAAGTGGTAGCAGGAACACCTGCTCCGGGATCTGCTGCTTATAAAGCAATGTTGTTACGTGGAGAAATTAAGGAGTAACTTATGGCAGGTTCAGATGTTCTATCGACGTTTATCTTATCGTCTGAAGTAGCTGCTGCCGACCCAGATGGTGTATGTACTACACAAACCACAAGTGGTGCGGGTAATCTGACGATAAATGGTGCTCTTGCAAGTGCAGGTGTAGCCACGTTAGTCCCCTCACGAAACTTGACAATTACTTCTGGTGGTTCCGACGAGTCAGGTAAAACATTCACTGTGACAGGAACTGATGCAAACGGCAGCACAATCACAGAAACAATCACAGGTCCGGGAGCTTCTGCAACGGTTGTGGGAACAGTAATATTCAACACTGTTACACAAATTGCGGTGGACGCTGCGCTTGCAGGTAATGTTACTGTAGGGTCGGGCGATAGTCTTTCTTCTACAATTTTTGCAGGAAGAGCTAGGATTCGAGGTATTTATTTTGTCAACAGCAACAATGCCGGAACTCTTAATTTTGTAAATGGAAACAACGGCAGCACTGTGATGAAAATCCAAACTACCGGAACTCAACAAACAGCCGATTATCCCGATATACCCGACGAGGGTTTGTTATGCACTACAGGGGCGTACATGAATTTTGCGGCGACTGACGTAACTGCGGTTACTGTATTCTACAATTAATAGGAGGTCTTATGCCTTTAGTAGATGGTAAACATTATCCCTACACACCAGAAGGTAGAGCAGCAGCCCGTAAAGCAATGGATGCAAAACGCAAAAGGATGCGCGATGGTGGTGAGGTTAAGCGCGAAAAAGAATCAAACTCAATTGACGACGCTTTTAAACAAATGGATAAACCTACAAGTGAAGGTGGCACAAAAGGCACTTTTACGGCTGCGGCTACAAAAGCAGGATACGCTGACACTAAAGCAGGTCGTACAGAGTTTGCAAACGCTGTCTTGGCTGATGACAACGCTACAACCAAAATGAAACGCAAAGCTAATTTTTACAAAAACTTTATTGCTTGAGGAAAACACTATGCCTAAGAAACAAGGTTACGATGATCGTTTAGATGAATCAATGGGTGGACGCAGTGGTCGTAAAAGTCAAAGTGAAAAAGACCGTCGTGACGAAAGCGAGGGTATGGAAAAATCTATGGGCCGTAGAAAATTTGCAGCCGTAGGCACGATGGACAAAGGCCGTAGAAAAATGAGAGGCGGTGGTGAGGTTCGTGGGTACAGGGATGGTGGCTTAGTTACAATGCCTTCACGCAATACTACTGTAAGAGGCCCACACGGAGGTAACGCCACAGCAGAAAATACCAATATGCACAAATTGAATGCAATGGGTAAACTTAAAGGATAAAAATGGCTACTTCTGGTTCTACTAACTTTGAGTTAGATGTTGCAGATTATATAGAAGAAGCGTTTGAGCGGTGTGGTCTAGAAGCAAGAACAGGTTATGATTTAAAAACCGCACGTAGGTCTTTAAATTTAGTTTTTGCAGACTGGGCTAATAGAGGTTTGAACAGGTGGACAATACGTACCACTTCTATTCCTTTAGCTGTAGGGGTTGGCACATACCCTGCGGGTATACTTACGCTTTCTGTAACTGCTTCTGCTAACTTTACTCTAGGCGAAACCATAACAGGTGGTACGAGCGGAGCGACTGCTAGTGTTACCAGTTTACCTAGTAGTACCTCTATTGCCATTACTGTGCCAGTTGGCACGTTTCAAAGTGGTGAAACTATAACAGGTTCTACCAGTGCTACAGCAACAACCACTACCGCAGTAGTAGACTTTAGTGATGTCAATGCCACTGTAGATTTATTAAGTGCTGTCATCCGCACAGACGCAGGGACAACTAACCAGTCGGACATAACACTAGGGCGAGTAAGCAGAGACCAATACCTAACAACCCCCAGTAAGTTAGAACAAGCGGAGCCAAGCCAGTATTATGTCAACCGTTTGATAACTCCTGTGATTGAGCTATGGCCTGTTCCTGATAATGTACAAGCTTACAGTATTGTGTTTGACAGGCTGTATCGTATACAAGATGCAGATAGTCAGGTTGAAACAGTAGAGGTTCCATTTAGGTTTTACCCGTGTTTATCTGCCGGACTAGCTTATTACATGGCACTTAAACGAGCACCAGAAAGAGTAAGTTTGTTGAAACAGGTTTACGAAGAAGAATTTGATAGAGCAGCGACAGAAGATAGGGATAGGGCTAATTTATCACTAACACCAACTAGGGATTTTTATTACATCTAATGGCTGCTTACGCAACAGGTATACATTCAGAAGCAATATGTGATCGTTGTGGTCAACGATTCAAATACCTAGACCTCAAAAAAGAGTGGACAGGATTTAAAGTCTGCCCAGAATGTTATGAGCCTAAAGCCCCACAGCTTTATCCGTTACCTGCCATAACAGAACCTCAAGCACTTTACGAGCCACGTCCTGATGTGCGAGCTACGATGACCGTTCTTGTAGGTCAAAGTATTTTTCCTGAACCCAAAAACATTAGCTTACAAGCAATGACTTTTGTCGGCACTGTCACAGTAAACACAGATGTCAGTGGGGTGACGGTAAGTTTGACAGGGGTTACCTCTAGCTCCAGTGTTGGTTCAGTTAGCGTTACTCCTACGACAGTGTTTGCGGTTACGGTAGCTAATCCCGGAAGCGGTAATAAGTTTTATATTGACGGTGTACAACAAGCTACGCTTACTTTGAATGAAGGATCTACTTATAGGTTTGATCAATCTGATTCTTCTAACGGTTCCCCCACGCATCCGCTGCGGTTTTCAACAATAAGCGACGGTACATGGGGTGGAGGTTCTGAGTACACAACAGGTGTCACGACTAATGGGACTCCGGGAACTTCTGGTGCTTATACCGAAATAGAGGTAGCAACAGGCGCACCGACTTTATATTATTATTGTTCAAATCACTCAGGTATGGGAGGACAGGCGAATACGCCTTAATATTATGGCTACTAAAAAACGTGGATTATATGACAATATTAACGCTCGTAAAAGAGCGGGAACTAGCCGGACTAAAGCTAAGAGCACTATCAGTGCAAAAGCGTACAAAAATATGCAAGCAGGATTTCCTAAGAAGAAAAAATAGCTATGGCTTTTACTTACGCACAACTAAAGACAGCGATACAAGATTACACCGACAATACGGAAACCTCGTTTGTTGGTAATCTTCCTGTGTTTATACGTTTGGCAGAAGAAAAAATATTGAAAGAGGTGCAGCTCACAGTTTTTAGAAAAAACTCAAAAGGTAATATGTCTCAGGGTAATAAATACCTAGCCTTACCTGACGATTTTTTAGCTCCTTTTTCACTTACTTACATAACAACCTCTGGTGAACAGAATTTTTTGTTGTTTAAAGATGTTGATTTTATACAAACGTATACTCCGAATGAAGCTACCGAAGGTGATCCTCGTTACTTCGCACAGTTTGACGATGACGCTTTTATTATGGCTCCTACACCGAGTGCTAATTTTCAAACGGAGTTGCATTATTTTTATCGACCTACCAGTTTGACAGCAGGAGCAGAGGATGGAACTACATGGTTAAGTAAAAATGCAGAGTTGACGTTATTGTATGGTGCGCTGATAGAAGCGTATGTTTATATGAAAGGAGACCCGCAGTTAATGGCAGACTATGAAAAAAGGTTTGTGCAGTCATTAACAGGCTTGAAGATGTTAGGGGAAAATAAACAGGTTACTGACCAGTACAGGTCGGGAATGATTATAAGGCCAGCGACATGATGAGTTTAAAAGTTGGTATGCCGTCAGACTTCAAAGTTGATGTACATACCTCAAAGAATAGGGGTTTTACCCCAGAAGAATTAGCACAGAGATGTGCTGATAAAATAGTGTGTATATCAGACACCGTTAATGATCCTATAGTAAAGGAACAAGCTGTGGCTTTCAAAGCTCAAGTAGCAGGGTACGTTGCACATTATATCAAACAAGGTGTACAAAGTGACAGAACGACTGTTTTCAATGCAATAACTGAAGCCGGTCACCCCAAATTAGCAGAACTTATTAGGAGGCTATAACATGGCTTTTACGGGAAATTATATGTGTACTTCTTTTAAGAAAGAAATCTTACAAGGAGTGCATAATTTATCATTATCAGGTGGAAATACGTTCAAAATGGCGTTGTACACCGATGCTGCAACTTTAAACGCAAGCACGACCGCTTATACTTCTTCTAACGAAGTGTCTGGGACGGGTTACAGTGCTCCGGGACAAAACCTAACGAATGTAGACCCGTTGACTTCTGGTACTACTGCCTATGCAGAGTACGGTGATATCACATGGAGTACTTCGACGATTACAGCAAGGGGAGCGTTGATTTATAACGATTCTGCCTCTGGTGACCCTTCTGTCGTTGTTTTAGATTTTGGTTCAGACAAATCATCTAGTGCAGGTGATTTTGCAGTAGTTATGCCCACTTTTAACTCAAGTAGTGCGCTTATTAGGATTGCCTAGTGGCTACTGATGTAACCGTCCGCTTAGAAGGATGGGGTGTTTCAAGTTGGGGTTCCTCAACCTATGGTTGGGGAGAAACCTCTGCGGGAGTTGAGGCTACCACTGCCGTCGGTCAAGTCACGCTTGAGGGAGACTCAAGTGTTACGCTAGGTGGGGTAGAAGCAACCACCGCAGTTGGAGATGTATTAGTAAACGTGATTTTTCACGTTACGGTTAATCTCACAGGTATAGCAGCCACCACAGGAGTAGGGACTGCAGTAGGAAGTATCCCAGTAACTATTCCTTTAGATGGTTGGGGTATTGGTGATTGGGGTGATGCCGGTTGGGGTTACTCTAGTGCAGGTTCACAGGCTACAGGATCAGTAGGCAGCGTTACGGCAGTAGCAGAAGGAACAGCTAATGTAGATGGTGTAGAAGCAACCACCGCAGTAGGGTCAGTTACCACTACAGGAACTGCCAGTATTGCCGTAACAGGAGTTGAGGCGACAGCGTATGTGAACGCTGCCACAGCCAGTATACCAGTAAGTTTTGGCGTAACAGGCGTGTCAGCGACGGGAGAAGTTGGTACAGTAACGCAAAGTACAAGTATCACAGTGAATTTGACGGGTGTACAGGCGACAGGACACGTAGGAAATACATTAATGTGGATAGAGATACAGCCGTCACAGACACCAAATTGGGTCGAGATAGCAGCATAAAGAGGATTAAAAAATGGCAACTTATGTAAACAATTTAAGACTCAAAGAGATCGCTACGGGTGATGAGAGCGGTACTTGGGGTACTTCAACCAACACCAACCTTGAGCTAATTGGTCAGGGACTTGGTTATGGCACAAAACAAATGTCTGCGGATAGTAATGAGACTTTTACTATGGCAGATGGGTCTTCGGATTCAACCCGTGCCTTTTATCTTAAAATCACATCAGCGGTAAGTTTAACTACTACTCGCACGGTGACATTAGCTCCTAATACAGTTTCTAAGATGTGGATTGTTGAGAACGCGACCAGTGGTGCTCAGTCAATCAACATCAAGCAAGGTTCTGGTAACGAAGTTACCATTGCTACAGGTAAAGCGGTTATCTTGTATACCGACGGTGCAGGAGCCACGGGTGCTGTAAACGACGCTCTACAATTTGTAGATGTGGGCGACGGCACTGTGACGTCGGTAGGCGGTACAGGCACAGTCAACGGTTTGACTTTGAGTGGTACGGTTACTTCTTCTGGCGACTTAACGCTGGGCGGTACATTAGCCAATGTTGATTTAGCAGCAGCAGTCACAGGTACGTTACCTGTTGCTAACGGTGGTACAGGCGCAACGACGCTTACATCTAATGCCGTTTTAATCGGTAGTGGCACATCTGCCATCTCTAGTGTAAGTCCGGGAACTTCCGGCAACGTGCTTAAAAGCACAGGGTCGGCATGGTCTTCTGCTGCGCCATCAGGTCAACCAGACCCTACTTTGACAGGTGTCAACTTAGCCGCTACAGCAGGGCAGTTTATTGTAGCGACAGCAGGTAGCATTACGATTACTTTACCGGCTAGTCCATCGGCGGGTGACTTTGTCATCGTGAAGGATGGGACCGGAGCCGCTGCCACTACAAGTTTTGCGGTAGCCCGTAACGGTAGCAACATAGCCAGTTCAGCTACTGATTTGACGTTCGATAAAAACTTCGCTGAAATAACAATGACCTACATCGATGGAAGCATTGGTTGGAGTGTATAAATGACTAATTTAGCCGATCTGCTACCAGCAGGTGGCGGTCAAAACAACACAGACTTTGTAGCCGATGGCAATATCAGCGCGGGTGCGCCCGTTATTCTTACCAGTGATGGCAAGGCTGCGCCTATAAGTAGTTCCTCTGCGGATTTGGGTAGTGAGTATCAGTTTGAGGCGGCACGAAGCTTATATATTGGCACTTGCTTTATGGGCGCACCGGATAATGTAGTAATAACGACCTATCGAGACAATGGTAATTCAGGGTATGGCACAGCAGTAGTAGCTCAAATTTATGGCAACGGCCTTGTTTCGTATGGAACTCCCGTAGTTTTTAACTCAGCAAGCACCAATTATACGGATTGTGCATGGGATGAAAACGAACACAAAATTGTTGTTGTGTTTGATAACAACGGAAGTAGTTTAGGACAAGGGTGCGTAGGAACAGTTTCAGGAGTCAGTATATCTTTTGGTGCGCTTGCCAGTTTTAACGCTGCGCCTACTCAATACTGCCAATGCGCTTATGATGCTTCTGATCAAAAAGTAATCGTTGTATACACCGATCAGGGGAATAGTAGTTACGCTACAGCGTGTGCCGCCACCATAAGTGGAACAAGTGTGAGTTGGGGTACGGAATACGTTATAGATAGTGCAGAGGTAGGGGATCAATTTGGGATTAGCTATGATTCTACTGCTCAAAAATGCGTTATTGGTTACAAACTTGCATCAAACGGAGGTTATGGTGTAGTTGCTACAACAAGTAGTGGAGCCATAAGTTTCGGAACAAAAACAAAATTTACGGACTATATTGATTATACTCGGTGTGCGTACGATGCAGCCGCCAACAAAACAATTATTGCTTATACTGATGCGGGTACTGGTACACCTAAAGTAATTGCGGGTACTGTTTCGGGAACTGATATTAGTTTTGGAGCGGCAACTGCTTATGGCGGTGCGGGTGCGGGTTGGCACAATGACATTTCTTACAATTCTTATGCGTCAAAATGTGTATTGTTGTATGGTGACGCAAGTGACAGTTATAAAGCTAAAATCCGAGAAACAACTATTTCTGGAACAACTGTAACTGTGAGTGATGCCACTACTGTTAATACTAACGGCACTAATTGGCATTCAACTTGCCCTTCTGTTTATGGTAGCGTTTATAGAACTTACCTTGCTGTGGACGATGAAGACGATAGTGACGGAGTAGGTTATGGTTACCAACCAAGCCAGACAACCCTTACCTCAACCAACCTCTTAGGTCTTGCCCCAGAAGCCATCAGCGATACAGCCACAGGCACGATAAACACTTTGGGTAGTCGGTGTGAGAACAACGATTTTTTTGGAACGGTCAGTGCGACTTATGGTAGTCCTACTGCTGCATCCGCTTATCAAAGTGAGGCAAAAGTTTTAGCTTATGATTCAGCCAACAATCGTTTCGTGATGGCTTATAAAGACGGTAGCAATTCAGATTATGGTACAGCAGTTGTAGGCGAATTATCAGGAACCTCAATAACGTGGGGTACTCCTGTTGTTTTTGAGTCAGCTACCACAGGTAGCGCGGGAATGGATATAGCTTTTGACTCCAACGTCAACCGTATAGTTATTGCCTATCAAGATCAGGGAAACAGTGCTTACGGTACGGCTATTGTGGGATCGGTAAGTGGTACTGGTTCAGGTAGCACGATAGCTTTTGGCTCACCTACAATTTTTGAAAGTGCAGATACTAGATACATTGGTATGACCTTTGATTCTAACGACAACCGCATAGTCATTGTGTATGCAGATGCAGGTAACAGTTTTTATGCCACTTACGTCATAGGTACAGTCACAACAGGGCCAGATGCAATAAGTTTTAACACTCCCGCACTGCTAAACGGGTCTTCAGCAACCTATGAAATAGATGCGTCATTTGATGCTACTGAAAATAAAGTGCTTGTAGCCTATACAGACAGTTCCTATGACCTTTACGTTTTAAATTTAGCCATATCAAGCGGTTCAGGCACTCCGGGTACAGCTTCAAGTTTTGGCATCGGATCACCGCAACAAAGATTTCCTCGTTGTGTTTACGATTCGGTAAACGGAAAAAGCGGTGTGGCTTATGCAGAAGGTACTAATTTACCGATTTACTTTTCTGTGATTAGTATGAGTGGTTCCAACGTAACGATTGAAACGCGGGTTTTAGCGGGTGATACAAGCGACAGCAATTACTTTATGCACAACATTGCATTTGACGCTTCTAGTGGACAGTTAGCTATTTGCACAAGAGATGCTTCTGCGAGTAAAGGCATTGCTTACTACGGCAGTATTTCTGGAACTACAAGTAGTTGGACAACTTCCGGCAGCCTTTTTGCTGATGAAACCATACTGACTTATGGGGTCGATGTAGCTTACGACACTTCGGCAAACAAACTTGCTTTTGTTTACTCGCCATCATCTGGGTCTGACAGCGCAGCAGTGGTAGGTACATTAGCCACCACTACTTTAACCATAGGCACTGATTACTACGTCCAGACAGACGGCACTTTATCTACAGACACAGGTGGTCAGCTAATCGGCAACGCGATCAAGACAAACCAGATTAATATCAAGGACTATACAGGATGACGAATCTAAGCGATCTTTTTCCTGCGGGTGCAGGTAAGCAAGTAAGTTTCACGGCCAGTGGTAACGTCACCTCGTCAGGCAAGCCTGTTATCTTAAACAGTGATGGGACAGTAAGTGAGGTGAGTGGTTCTGCTGATAATTTTGGTTCAATCACTGAGATTTTTCCGGCTTCGATGGCAGGACAAGAAGTTAGAGGTTGTTATGACGAAGGTGCTGATAGATGGGTTTTCATAGGAGTAGTATTCACTGGTGGTGTTTACGCCCCTCACCTAACCGTTGCCTCTTTAAGCGGGACAACTTGGACTTTTGGAACACCTATAGTTTACCCTTTTGCCTCTGGAGGAACTGATACTGGAGAGAATTGGGATATTTGTTACGATTCGGACAACGGACAAATTATTTTAGCGGGTGAAGACTTTAATAATAGTAGTTATTTGTATGCTGTCGCAGGTACAGTTAATGCAGGTACAGGAACAATCAGTTGGGGGTCGTCAGTTCTTGTCGCTTCTAATACAATAATCGAGGTTTCTTGTATTTATGACCCCTCTACTAGTCATGTAATTATAGCTTATAACAACACTTCTGGTACATATGTCGAAGTTATAGTTGGAGATGTAAGCGGGAGTACATTGTCTTTTCCCAGTTCTGCTGTATCGACAAGTATAGCCTCGTCTAGCGTTTTTAAAGTTTTTTATGATCCTAATGCGAATAAATCGGTTCTTTTTCTAAGAACCTCTAGTACAACAATGGCAGCTAAAACGATCACCTTGAGCGGAAATACACCTAGCTTGGGGGCAAATGTCACTGTACTTACTTCAACTAGTACGGCTGTGGGCAATCTTGCCGGTACGTTTGATTCTACAAACAATACCTTCGTTTTCTCCGTTTATGGTAGCTCTGCTGCTGCTACCTATACTAATATAATAAATACTTTTACTGTTTCAGGTACTACGGGTACAGCAGGGACGCAAACAAATAATGGGACAACAGCAGATGGTAATAATTATTTCGCAACGCCAGTTTATGATCCAGACCTCAATAGAATCACTGCTCTATATCAGGGAAACCTAAATTATTTACAAAGTTTTACGATAAGTCTAACGGGAACCACGCCTAATTTTGTTGTATCAACAACCGCAGGGCCAACCGTTGTTTCAGGTGTAGTTTCAGTTCCGTGGGGAGTCAACGCTTATGATCCCGATCAAGACATAACTATAGTAGCGGGGGCGTTTAATTATTCAGGTGGCATAGGACAAGCAATCGCATACAGCTTGAGTTCAACAAACGTCACCGCATCTAACTTCCTCGGCATATCAGACGCAGCCATCTCAAGCGCAGCCAGTGGGAACATCACAATGAAGGGCGGCATAGCCTCGACAGGATTGAGTTCCTTGACTCCGGGCAGTGACTATTACGTTCAGGACGATGGAACAATCACGACTGTGAGTAGCAGCGTCAAAGCGGGTAAAGCCCTGTCAGCCACCGCAATTAACTTGGAGTATACATCGTGAGCAATTTATCTGATCTACTCCCCGCAGGAGCGGCAGCCAAACAACTGACCTTTACCGATAGCGGCAGTGGAATAGCAACTAAGAAGCCTGTGATACTCAATAGTGATGGGACGGTTACGGAAGTGGGAACAACTACTCTCCCTATAGCAGTAGGTTCAGCAATAGATTTTAGTGGAGGCACGGCTACTGGTCTGGGCTATTACGCATCAGTTTGCTATGACACGGCTAACGATAAAATATTTATTGCTTATCGAGACCAAGACAATAGTTCATACGGAACAGGGGTTGTTTGTACGGTTTCTGGTACTACTTTGTCTGTAGGAACTCCGGTTGTGTTTTCAAGCGGTTTGACAAGTTATACGTCTTGTTGTTTTGATTCCAGCAATAATAAAGTTTTTGTTGCTTATCAAAACTCAAGTGCTCAAGGTGAAGCCGTAGTCGCTACAATTAGTGGAACCAGTGTTTCTTATGGATCGTCAGGTCGTATAGAGGGAGGAGGCTCACAGAAAGCAAGTTACATTGAAGCTGTGTATGATGCTAACGCAGGTAAGGTTTTTACCGCTTATTACGATAGCTACAATGTTGGTGCTTATGGAACGGTACATACCATTTCAGGCACAGGTTTCAGTTCTGGAAGTCCTGCTAGTTTTGGCAGTTATTACTATCCTTTAGGCATAACCTATGACTCAACTGCTCAAAAAATAATTACGACCATACAAACATCGGTAAGCACCTTGTTTTCTGTATCTGTGACTATATCTGGAACAAATTGGTCTAATGGAACTTATTTAAGTATTGGCCCTTGTAATGGAAACGCTGATGTTTCGTATGATCCTGTACAAGATAAAACTTTGCAATACTTTAATGATGCGACCGCTAATACGGGGAAAGTAGCTGTACTTTCTTTGTCGGGTACGACTTTATCAAGCGGATCACAAGTTGATAATACGGGGAGTGGCGAGGGTTACATCAAATCTGTTTACAACGCAGCTTCAGCAAGTCATGTAATTATTTGGAGCACAGGTTCGGCAGGAAAAGCTAGAGATGTCACCATTAGTGGAACGACCCCAACACTTAACGCAACAACCACTGATTGGTCTAGTGATTATTTAGATTACATTGGTGCAGCGTATGATGAAGATCAAAAAGTAACAGTAATTGCCACGGCTAATAGTGTTGCTCCTAAATGCTATGCTATTGCTTATCAAAGTTCTTATGAAGGAACCAATCTTGACGCTACTAATTTCGTAGGCGTAGCCGACTCTGCAATTTCAGCCAGTGCTGCGGGTAGCGTAATCGTGCAGGGTGGTACGGTGAGCGGGGTGTCTGAACCAGAAGCACTTCGTTTTGGTACATCTTCTGTTTGGGAGTCAGCTAACTCTTCAACAATTTGTGAAACTTTTGACAGCACTAACAATAAAGTAGTTATTGCTTACAGGGACTTAGGAAACTCTAATTATGCAACGGCTGTCGTAGCTACAGTAAGCGGGAGTTCTTTAACCTATGGAACGCCAGTTGTTTTTGAAACAAGTGATGTGGGGGAAATTTCAATCGCCTTTGACTCTAACGAAAATCGAGTAGTTATCTCTTTTCGAGATGCAGCTTCAACAAATTATGGAAAATCTATTGTAGGCGAAGTTTCAGGCACGAGTATCAGCTTTGGAACTGCTGCAACTTTCAGTGGTACAAACTCTGCTTATAATACTAGCACTGCTTTTGATAGCAGCAATAACAAGATCGTGGTCAGTTATAGGGACACTAGCAACTCGAATTACGGAACAGCCGTTGTAGGAACAGTTTCGGGAGCAAGTATCACCTTTGGAACGCCTGTTGTATATTCAGCCGCTGCAACAACTAACTACGGTTCTATAACGTATGACAGCACGAGCAACCAGATTGTGTTGTGTTATCAATCGGGTGTAGATGAAAAAGCTATTGTCGGTGCGGTAAGCGGGACATCTATCAGTTTTGGAGCAGAGGCCACTGTTGAATCTTCCGCTGCTCCCGGTCACAGGTCTGTTGCTTTTGATAGCACAAACAACAGGGTAGTTGATACTTATTCTAACGGAAGCACAGGTTACTGTACTTCTGCGATAGGAACCGTTAGCGGAACCTCTATTAGCTTTGGAACTCCTGTGATTGCGGATACTGCTAGTACAGGTTATTTGGGTTCGGCTTTCGATGTAAGCACTGGAAAATTAGTAATAGTTTACAATGCTTCTTCTAGTGGTTTGGCGAATACTGGCACAGTCAGCGGCACTACAATTACTTTTGATAGCAAAGTCACTTTTTTAAGCGGTGACCCTAATCATGTCGGCGCAATCTACGATAGCAACGCTAACAGAGTAGTTGTTTCTTATTCAGATTCGACTAACTCAAACTATGGAACGAGTATTGCTGCCAGTTCTGGCACTTCCCCTCTAACAGTAGGAACCAAATACTACGTCACCACATCAGGCACTTTTTCAAGTTCGGCAGATTCGCCGAGCGTTAATGCAGGATTAGCAATTTCAACAACATCTTTACTATTGAATGGAGACTCGTAACATGAGCCAAACTATAACTCGAAATGATGGCAACGTAAGCGTTTATGTTTTTGACGATAGCGTTAATGTCGATTTATCAGCCACACCAAACGCGACTGTGCGTAACAATGGCGGCAACGATTTTGACATCGGTGACCTCAATGCCAGTAATGCAACTCTTCACACGGGCGTAACTGCTCCTGACGGTTGGGTTGGCGGCAAGCACACCTATGACGGCAGCTCTTGGGGCGATGTAGCAGGATGGGTAGACCCCGCAGCGGGTATGCTTGAGCAAGACAAGGTACGCTATGCCGCTAATGCGACTTACAGCTCTACTTTTACCGATGCGGTACAAGCTGAAATAGACCGTATTAAAGCGTTGTAACAATGCTTTATGGTGTTATTTATCCTGATGGTTTCCATAGGGGGGCAAACGGTATCGCAGACTTGCGAGGAAGCTCTGTGTTTTAAAGACATAGACCGTTGCCTGTACTTTGCCCAAAGGATAAATAACCAACCAGAAGCACCCGACATTTCGGCACATTGCCGCCACATTAACGCAGATGACGAAAGCAGGTGGTACAAATGATCGGTGAGATCGCTATCGCAATAAAGGCTCTAGATTCTGCTTTCGTCGTTGTACAGTCGGCTATTTCCAAGAAAAAAGAAGTCGAAGACATGGCCGGTGAAGTTGGTAAGTTTTTCACCGCCAAGAAAAAAGTCGAAGAGGAAATGGCTAAAGCAGAAGCAGCCGGAACAGAAGACTTGTTGGTAGGTTCTGCTCTAGAAGAAGCCATCACTCTTGATCAGCAAAAAGAGCGCATGGAAAAGATGATGGAAAAAATCCGTGACCATTATATGCGTCAGGGGAAGACACACAGATGGGGCAAGATCAAAGCTGAAGCAGCCAAGATTGAAAAGAAACGGGAAGTTAAAAGAAAACAAAAAGCAGCACAGAGTAAAGAAGATGAGATATTGATTAAGCAATTAGCGATAATCTTTATTTCTATGATAGCAGCGGTCGCAGCAATCGCGGGGTTGATATTTTTGATTTTTGGGACGGGTACAGAATAAATGCCTTTTGCTAACTTACAATTCAAGCCGGGAGTAGTAAGGGATACGACCTCTTACACTAACGAAGGTGGATGGTTCGATTCTAACAAAGTTAGGTTTAGGTCTGCGTTGCCTGAAAAGATTGGAGGTTGGATCAAGTACGCAAGTAATAGTTTTTTAGGAACTTGTCGTTCTTTGTTTACATTTATTGACTTGAGCGGAAATAAATACTTAGGTGTTGGTACAGGGTGGAAGTTTTATATAGAACAAAGTGGGGTGTTCTACGACATTACCCCTCTACGAGTTACTACAGCAGCCGGTGATGTTACTTTTGCCGCTGTCAATGGTTCTTCTGATATAACAGTTACGGATACGGGTCATGGTGCGCTTGTTAACGATTTTGTTACTTTTAGTGGTGCTGCTACTCTGGGTGGAAATATTACGGCTGCTGTTTTAAACCAAGAATATCAAATTGTCGATGTACCTGATGTCAATAGCTATGTGATACAAGCTCGTACAGCAGGTACTTCTATACAAAGTATCACAGTTGACGGACAACTGGTTCCTACATTAGTTACCGCTGATGCTTTAGATACAGGCAATGGAGGTGCTTCTGTAGTGGGGGCATACCAAATCAATACAGGTTTGGCGGTGGCTGTGGGTGGCACAGGTTTTGGAGCAGGTCTGTGGGGTGATGGCACATGGGGTGGTAGCACTCCACTCACTGCCGCAAATACCTTACGTGTGTGGTCACAAGATAACTTTGGTGAAGATTTGATTTTCAACATACGTGACGGTGGTATTTATTACTGGGACACAAGTGCAAGTACATTAGGTACTGATCGAGGGGTTCCTATTAGCTCTTTGTCGGGCGCACAAGCCAGTACTCCCACATTAGCTTTACAGGTTTTGATGAGCGACAGAGATAGACACGTCATTTGTTTTGGTTGCAGTGGTATTGATTCTTCAACGGGTGCGGATGACGGAGTGCTTGACCCTTTGTTAATTCGGTTTAGTGATAGTGAAAGTGTAACCAACTGGACAGGTGAGGCTATCAACCCAGACACAGCAGAGGCTAGTGAAGCAGGTACGTTGCGATTAAGTTCGGGTACAACCATTATTTGTGCAGTAGAAACACGGCAAAGGATCTTGGTCTTTACTGATGTTAGTGTACACAGTATGCAGTATCTTGGACCTCCGTTTATTTTTGGTTTAGACCAAATATCAGAAAACATCACGATTGCCGGTCCTCTTGCTGCTAAAGCGGTAGATGACACAGTGTTCTGGATGGGGTTAGAAGAGTTTTACATTTATAACGGTCAGGTACAAAAACTGCCTTGTGATGTGTTGAGTTATGTATTTAACGATTTCAACTTTGGTCAGTTAAAGCAGGTAACTGCGGGATTAAACTCTTCTTTTGGTGAAATTTGGTGGTATTACTGTTCTGCTGACAGCACTACGATTGACCGTTATGTTATTTACAATTATGAGCAAAACATCTGGTATTACGGAACTTTGGCCCGTACAGCATGGGTAGACAGAGGTAAAAACACCTTTCCGTTGGCTGCAAGTACAGATGGTTACCTGTACAGCCATGAAAACGGTATTGATGATGGCTCTACGAACCCTGTAAGCCCAATAGACAGTTATATAGAAAGCAGCCAAATGGACATTGGTCAAGGTGAAAACTTTGTGTTTCTTACCAAACTTATACCTGACCTGACTTTTGATCAAAGCACAGATAGTGCAGCAACAGTAGATATGACACTCCAAACAAGAAACTTTCCGGGAGGCACGTATTTACAAACAGACTCAAGTAGTATCGTAAAAACAGCTAGTACGCCTGTTCAGCAGTTTACAAACCAGAAAAATATTCGGTTGCGGGGCAGGTCTTTTGCACTCAAAGTGCAGTCTAATACAACAGGTGTTCAATGGCGGTTAGGCACACCGCGAGTAGAAATAATACAGGATGGTAGAAGATGACACGTAGAGTTGTACGTCCTTTATTTCCGGTTGCTCCCAAGGAGTATAAGTCCGATTACATGGCTGCTGTAGTAAGTGCCTTTAGTGTGTTTTTAGAGCAGGTACAAAATCCTGGAGATTTGAGGGCTACAACCCTTACTCTTACAGATTTACAAACGAATAATCAAGGTTTAGAAGTAGGAGCGTTGTTTCAAGTAAATGGCGTGGTACATATAACACTCGCTAATATGCCGTATGTAGCAGGTACATCTGCTACGACTGCGGTAGGGCAAGTGACGGTCAACCCTTAGTTGTCATGGTTTTAGGAGACTAGTATGATTATCACAGCATTCTTACAGGAAATTGCTACTCCTGCAGATAAAAATCATTCATTTTTAATAAAATGGTGCTAACGATGCAGGGAATCGCCACATTAAACTACCAACCATTGACAGGAATTCAACAGGCTCCTGCCATGCACCATGCCGCCAAAATATTGGCGGATATGGGTCGCGAAGAAGATACCTACATAGTACACGCAGCCGAAGGCGAAACAGTCATACCTATGGAGGTCATGGAAGCCAACCCTAAGATGGCTGAAATGGTTTACAAACAACTCCGCGAGATGGGTTTAGACCCCGAACGCTATATTGTAGGTAGTGAACTCAACAGTATTAATCCTACTACTGGGATGCCTGAGTTTTTTCTAAAGAAACTGTGGCGTGGTATTAAGAAAGTAGCAAAAGTGGTACTGCCGATTGTGGCTACCGTGGCTCTAGCTAGTATGGGTGTACCCGTACCAATAGCCAGTGGTATCGTCAGTGGTACAAACACCATGATTCAGGGTGGTAGTTTTAAAGATGGTCTCAAATCTGCTGCTATGGGTTTTGCTGTGGGTTCTATCACGCAAGGTGTAGCTGCGGGTGTTAATGCTCCTGCGGGAAGCACAATGGGCGAAAGATTCGCAACAGGTTTTGAATCTATTGGCCAGAGCGTGACCTCACCTTTCACACCACAGGATGCTTTTACGCAAGCAGCCAGTTCTGCTACTGATTCTGCCGCAGCAGCCGCAGACCCTAGTGCCAGTGTTACAGGGCAATTTACTGATCAACAACTTACAGACCTTGCAAATAGCCCTTTTGGGCAAGCGGCTTTAGCTAACAATCCGACTGTGGCTGATCCTGTTATGGGACCACTGATACCAGATGGTGCTAGTATAGGCACACCGCCTACGGGTTATCAGGCCGGTATTGATGCAGATGTGTCAGCACTCCGTGATGTTGCAGCTACGCAGGGGTTTGATACAGGCACTGCCGGAGTAGTAACTCCACCCCCACCCCCTACTCCTGACAAAAACTTTTTAGACAAAACAGTTGATTTTTATGATGAATACATAAGTCCCAGTAGAGCTAGGGCTGCTGACGCGAGTACTTTGACAAAATATGCGCCTATTGCCGGACTTGGCACATTGGGTGTAGCTGCAATGGGTGGTTTTGAAGAGCAACCTCTTGACTTAGGTGGTGTGGAAGCAGAGTTTGCAACTACAGGTGAAGACTTGCTCGAACAGCAACCTGAAATGTATGGCTATAACTATGCCGACTTTGTGGGGCGTAACCCTTATTTTCAACGCGGACAAGGTTCCCAAGCTCCGGGAGCTTTAGTACCTCCTGTTTATAGCTCTCCTGTTGTTGCTACTCCTATGGCTACTGGGATTAGTAGTCCTGCAGTATTGGCAAACACGCCAATGGCTGTAGCGTACTCAGCCGGTGGTGGGGCAATCAATGGTCCTGGAACAGGAACGAGTGATAGCATACCTGCTATGCTCAGTGATGGGGAGTTTGTATTTACTGCTAAAGCTGTGCGCGGTGCAGGTAACGGAGACAGAATGAAAGGAGCTAAAGAAATGTACCGCACTATGAAGCGACTGGAGGGCATGGCATAATGGCAACTCCAATAGAACAAGCACTAGCACTAGCCAACGCAGGGCAACCAGTACCAGAAGCCTTGCAAATACAGGTGTTTCAGTTTGCGGGTGCTAACAATATAGGCGCGGCAGATTTAGAACGCATATTTAATGTCCCTGCCGGATCAGCCGCAGCGACCACACAAGCGTTAGGTATTGCTGACCAAGTGCCTATGTCATTAGGTGGAAACTTGGCTCCGTCGGGTATAGGCCAGATGGGTTTACCTCCAACCACTGCGGGGGGTGTACAGTATGACCCTAGTTTGACTGTCCCTAATACCTCTACACAAAGATTATCGAATCCAATGCCCGCTACAGGGATAGCAGCTTCGCAAATCTTACCACCAAATTCTGACCTGAGTCCTATTGATTCCAGTGATCGCATGGGCGGTGGCATAGGTATTGGCGAAGGTTCAGGTGAGGGGACAGGCACAATAGAAACAACTTTACCTGCCAGAAGAGCTGACGGTAATTATACTCCGGAAGAAATAACTTTTGTTACAGAAGCACTACGCACAGGCCAACTAACTCCGGCTGATGCAGCAAGTTTCTATGGTGTAGAAGAACAAACAATAAGAGATAACCTAGCTGCTGCCGGTGTGGAGATTCCCGGAGCCGGTGGCACTCCCGGAGCGGGTGGCGGTGCTCCCGGAGCGGGAGGTGGTTCAGCCGGTGGTGGTGCTACCACATTCCCTAACACTGTGCAGGGATTGATTGATAAGTTCAAATCAGGCGCAACAATTACTGACGCTGATCAAGTCAACTTGTACAATATGGCTAGAGATCAGGGTATAGACATCAACCGTTTGGCAAACATGGCAGGGGTTAGCACAAGCAGTATCAGTCAAAACCTACAAAGACTTGGTTTGAATCCTGACGCCTTACGAACATCTGGTTTTGGTCCCGGAACGGGTTACAAAAACGTACCTGTTACAACCCCAACAGATGCACAGACTACAATCACACGTGAAGCCCCAGAGATTGAGGCACGTAAACTTGGTTTGATTGATTTAGCGAAACAACTAGCAAGCCGCGAGCCTACTGGTGGTTTACCCCAATATAAAGTAGCGGGGCTTTCTCCCGATGAGATAGCCGGTTATGACATGGCGCGTCAGTACAAAGGTAAAGCGTTAGAAGCTGCCGCACAAGGGTTCAATACTTTGGGTGAGGTGAAGCAAGGGTTATATGACGTAGCGGAAAACAGAATCCCAACCAGTGACCGTGGTGTGCAGAAATATTTAGAAGAGTTTGACCCTTTTGTACAGGGTGGTATAGGTACATTGAATATGGCAAGGCGTAGAGCTGATGCTGCAGGAGATGTAGGGTTAGCTTCCGCAGCAGGGGGTATACGCAGATTACGTGGTACAACTGCTGAGTATGACCCAACTAAAATCAGCACCTACATGAATCCTTATGAACAACAAGTTATTGACGCAGCAATGGAAGATATTGCACGTCAGGGTGAAAAACGTAGACAGGGATTACGTGCTCAAGCTGTTTCACAAGGAGCATTTGGCGGTAGCCGCGCAGCATTGGCTGAGCGTGACTTAGACAGGGATATAGCACAACAACAGGCTAGACTCGCAGGTGATTTACGTATGCAGGGTTTTAACCAAGCACAAGCTAATGCCCTAGCTGCCTTTGAGAACGCTAAGAGGCGCGGTCAGACTGCGGCACAATTAACAGGGACGTTAGGGCAAGCAGGTGCAGGGACGTCGCTATCGGCCGCAGGGACGCTTGGTAACCTAGCAGGACTTACGGGTAGGTTGGGTGAGTCACGTAGCAGGTTAGGTTTAGAAGGTGTTAATCAATATGGTGACACTACTAAGACGTTACTTACAGCCGGTGATCTGGGGCGTCAGGTTGGTATTAACCAAATGGAAGGCGCACAGTTAGGGCAAGATATCTTGATAAAGGATATTGCGAGCCAAGAACAAGCAGGTATGGCTCAACGAGCACAGAATCAAAGAGTATTGGATGCTGAACGTGCCAACCGTATGCAGGATATACAAGAGCCTTATGGAAGGGTAGCGTTCATGAGCGATGTATTACGTGGCGCACCAAGCTCACAAATGTCAATGGTTAAGAGTTACAATCAGCAGCCAACTGGGGCTGCACAAGCAATAGGAGCTTTTGGTTCATTGGCAGCTACTACAGCCGGTGCGAAAAGAGCAGGAATAATATAGGAGACTATTATGGTTAAGCGAGTTATTTTTGGCAGTAAACCTAAAGATCCACCAGAACCTGTAGAAGTCGAGTACATACAGGATCAAGGTGAGGTTTTTTTACCCTACGAGTACGAAGTGAATACACCTAAAGTGACCAAAGGCAAGATGTCAAAAGGCGAAGCCAGAGGTAAGGGTGCAATGTTGAGAGGGTTTTCCTTTTCTATTAGGTAATAATTATGTTTTCTAAAAAGTTGATGAGCCGCAAAATGTTTCAACAAGGTGGCATGGTGACTCCTTCCATGCCCCTTCCCCCGAGCGGAGGCATTGTGGATGGGCTTGGCCTAAATGCACCTGAAGCAATGCCTCCCATACCTCCACAAGACCAAGAAATACTCACCGAAGGTATAAGTGATATGGCTGTAAAGCTAGGTCAAGTGGATGCCGCAGAGGATACAGCCAGTTTGATAAATGCCATTCGTAGCGATAACGCTACCATAGATGACAGATATACAGAACTGGCTAAGTATGTGGGTAGAGAAGATGCGACTAAAACACCAGAGTCGGTGTTGACATTGGTTCAACCAACTTTTGAACTCATAGAACAAGGTGGTGGCATGAATATGCTAGGTAGTGATTTACTGCAAGGCACTGGCCCAATGGAAGAGTCTATGTCTGCAACACTAACCGAAACCCCAATGGGTGACACAGCAACCATGACAGAAACAATGGAAACTCCTACATTGTTCAATAAAGGTGGTCTTGCTGTAAAAAAGTCTAAAGCCCCTGTTTATCGGTCTAACGGTAGCCCGATGATAGGGGAGATGATGACTGACTATACTCAAGGCTCACCCTACAGGTTCGGTGAGCTTATGAAAACTTATCGTGGTGATACTTCTATGAATACACCCGATGTTTACTTTCCGCAAAGGGGTCAACCTAACACTGGGGCAAATCCTCCTGTTGGTTTCCAAACTTTGGGACAACAATACGCAGATCTGAATGCTCCTATGAGTGGTCGTCTAGCGATTGCAGGAGGAGCTGACTTTGCAAATAGAGCGCAAAGATTACAGCCGCCTACAGGCCCAAGTTATAACGAAATGATTAACCAAGGAATGCAAAATTTCAGGATTCCTACCCAATACACAGAGGCCGGTCTGCGTGAAACAATGACACAAGGAATGCAAGACCCCCGCAGTGCAACTGAATTGTTAGAAGAATATGAAGGTATGGCAGACGACCGTGATTTATTAACTACAAAGTCTGCGGCAGAATATCAAGCAGAATTAGATGCGTTAATGGCTCCCACAGCAGAGAAACTAAAAACTCCAGAAGAGCTATTGCAAGAACGTCAAGATTTTGTAGGCGACATAGATAGAAGTCCAGAAGCGTTGTTTGCATTAGCACAATCTTTTAATCAGTTAGCCCAAACTCCCGGAACGTTTTTACAGGGAGTTGCAGCGTTCGGTGGTGATGCAGCCGAAAGATTAGCTCCTATGTCTAGAGAGCAAGAGCTTTTAGAAAGGCAGATGAAATCACAAGCGTTTGATGAAAGTAGGGAACTGGCAGAACGTATACGCCAAGAAGATAGAAGTTTAGCTGAAAGTGCGTACGAAATGTTCCGTACTGATGAGCAGGGAACAAAAGCTATGAAACAAGGATTGTTTTCAACAGCAATACAACAAGCTGCTATAGAAGCACAGACAGCTCAAGAACTTAATACCCGTATAAAAGAATTATCCATAACATTAGGTGTTGATCTGAGAACAGCACAGATAGACGCATTGCAAAAAATGTATGAACCCATGCTAGAAACAGAAGTTACAGAATGGGGTGGTTTATATAAAATGATTCCTGATGAAAATGGTGATTTAGTAAGAAGATTTGTCGGGGTACAAGGCGAAGATGTAAACCAATACTTTAATCAACGTCACGCATTACGCGGTGATAACCCAATGGTTATTGTGGCAGACTCTGACGCACCTCCTCAAGAAGTTCTTGAAAACATGGGTAATGAGCGAATACTTACGTTACGAGATAAAATTGGAGCTAAAGAACGCGCCATCAACGATTTCGAATCTTTGATTGCAGACATTTATCGTTCGGATGGTCAAATAGGTACTGGCCCTGCTTCTTTCATCAAAGCATTGGCGACAAATAGTTTAGGTGCTTTTGGGGCAGATGGTTTTACTTTTATTCAAAATGAAAACCAAAGAAGACAATTATTAGAAGCCATTCGCTCTTACCAAAGAGCAGAAACCATGAACCCACGCTATCCTATCGGAGAAATGGAAAGAATAGAAAACATGGTTGATTTAGATCCTCAGTTCTTTGCAAGTCCAGAAGCTACATATGAAAGACTGCGAGAACTAGCAATAGATCTGCTGAATAGTAACGAGTACGAACGTGCAATAATGGAACGTCGCGCACCAAATAGAATAGTCAACATAGGTAGTGCAACTACTAATGATCCTGTCGATTACGGCAATCCTCAATTTAGAGATATGTTAGGACTATTTAGTGAAACAGGTCAATCATGGTCTGGGTTTGTAAACATGACACCTGATGATGCTATGCTCGCCGACCCAAGAATGAATCCAAATGCTTTAGACACAGTAGCAAAAGTACGCGCTCAATATGAAGATCCGGCTATGGCTGATCAATTAGACAGAATAGATAAATACGAATTTTTCAGAGCCAACAACAAACCTATTAAAGCATTCCTCGAGTTAGGTCCGAGAGGTGAGTTTTCGACTTTCGAACCTCAAGGTCAGGCATTTAAAACACGATATGATCCAACCAATGTGGTAAACGCTCCTATGCCTAACATTGATAGCGTCGGTCCGTTTGGATCGGGACTGGTCGGTCGTTTTACTAGCCGTTTAGAAAACAGGGATTAATTAATGCCTTTAATTCCAGTTTCACCAGAACAAAGACAAGCACAAAGCGCGAAAGGAGAAAGTGCAACTTCCTTACGTGCCAGTAAAAAAGCCGTAGTCCCACAAGCAGCACGAACAAGTATAGATTATGATGAAGCACTTGGCCCTCTATCAGATAAGGCAGTCAGACGTGGAGGAACGTATGGTTTTGGTGCAGCAGCTAATGATATTGCCGGTGGGTTCATAAAAGGTTTGGCTTTACTACCTGATGCTGCTATTAATGCGATTGCAAGATCAACCGAAAAACAGCAGGGACTAGAAGAAGGTACTCTAGGCCGAGACTTTTTGAACAGAGCACTTAGGTCTGGTAACTACGAAGATGCAGAGTGGTTGATTCCCGGACTAATTAAGATGGCCGAAGAAGGCCCAGACTTAGGTACTGGAAGAGGGATAGGAAATGTTTTAGAACGCACTGCTGAGTTTGGTGCTTTAGCAATACCCTTTGCCGGAGCGTTGAATGCAATGGCACAAGCCAGTAAAGCTAGTAAAGCTGCTCGTTTAGGTATAGGTGCAGACACAGGTGGTGTGCCTATGTCAAAATTTATAGGCCCATCTAGACCTGCTGTAGACCCTGCTTCTGGTAGGGCGTTAGGTGCGTTTGCCCCCACAACTACACGAGGAAAACTAGGGGAAATGATGATTGCCCCGTACCGAGCTAATCCCGGAACGCTTGGGAGAGCAGGTAGAGTAGAAATGGGTTTTGGCGCACTTAGCGGATTAGGTGCGGGTGTAGAACAAGAAATGTTTGGTGGTTCTGGTTTAACAGGTGGATTAGTAGCTCCACTAGCTGCTCCCTTAGTATTGGGTGGCGCAAAAGGTTTTATGCGTTTAAGTCCTATTAGAGCTGTGGGTGCGCGATTGAAAGGCAGCACTGCGGGTGTCACTGATGATGTTAAAGTAGCGGAGCGGTTATATGCAGGTAAAGGCACGGAAGTCGCACAAGAAGAAGGCTCTGCTGCTGCAAGAAATTTAGTTGCACAATACCTCAAAGGCTTAGAAGGTAGACCACAAACAGCAGATTCCTTAGAAAGAGTGCGTGAAATACAAAATGAGTTTGGGACATTACTGTTTGGCCCTGACGGAAAAATACCTTTTCAGTTAGCGGAAATATTAGACGATCCTATAACCACTGCTCGTACCTCAGCAACTATCAGGAGAGGTGGGGATGATGCTCTGCGAAGGGAAGAAGCCCGTGTAGAAGACATTTTGAAGAGGATAAAAAATTACTACGACAATGAGTTATCGGTCGGGGTAGGTACGGGTAATCCTGGAGAGTCAGTACCTTTTGTAATTGATCAATTAAGAAATCGTTTTGATGAAGTTCTTTCTGCTAATAAAACAGAAGCAGGTGAGCTAAAAAGTGCTGTAGACGATTTAATCCCTAGTTTAGATCAAGGCGAACGCGCACTTGTTGGTGGTAACACAAGAGAGAACGTAATTAATGCCAGAAACGCTGCCATAAAAAGATTTGAAGAACGCGCAACGAAAGAAGGTATAAATGATGCTGATCAATTAGGCACAAACGCAGACTGGAAAAATTTTGTAGAAGAAGTCAGGGGTACGTTTTTACCTGCTCTACAAGATAAATCCTTAACAAGAGAAGGGTTACCCAGAACCATCCAAAGAGTGTTATCGCGGGATGATGATTTTGCTTTGTCGTTTCAAGACTGGAAACAAACTAGACAAGATATCAGCGGGGAAATTGCTAGGTTTTATGATGTCGGCAACGGTGCAGAAGCATCTAGACTACAGCTTTTTGCAGATATGTGGGATGACTTTGCAACTAGGGGTGCGGGGAAAACAACCTTAGAGTCACGGTCTCCCAATTTACAAAGATCTGGTAATAATCTGTTACGGTATTTAGAAGATTACAGAAACGAAGTTTCAGCCCCCTTTGAAAATAGATATTTCCGCACTATACGTCAGCGAGCAGGTGGTACAGATGACTTTCCACTTTATCAAACAAATGCGGAAAATGTCACTGACCAATTTTTAAATAGCGTTGAAGGCATACGTACTTTCAAACAAGTTTATGGGCCAGATGGATTAGTCAAAGACCCTGCTATACGTAACAGCCAGATGTCTAATCTACGCAATGCTTTATTAGATAGAGCAAACACAGAAGTTGTTCGTAATGGATCTATAGGTTCTGGTAAACTTGATAGTTTTCGCAATAAATATTCGGAAGTTATCAAAGAATTAGAAATGGATGATGTTTTTGCTGACATTGCCTCAACAGCAGAAAACACAGCGCAACGCCTTGCCACTCTAACCGAACGTGGCGAAGCAGTAATGCGTAACAAGCTATACAGACAATTAGAAAAATATGTAGATGCAGACGCAGTTAATCAAGAAGTTCTGTTTGACAGTTTAGTCACTCCTGGAAATCGTCAAATATTATCTGACATTCGTAAGCAAGCATTGGAAGGTGGTTTTGAAAAACAATGGAACCAAGTTGTTTTAGACAGTTTAAATAAAAAAGTATTCAATAACATTGAAGGTGATATTTTAAATCAACCCAGTGCGTTACTCAAACATCTAGCTAACCGTAATAATAGAATAACGCTAAATAACGCATTGGGCGAAGCACAAGTTGACCGTATACAATTACTCGCAGACTTTGCCGATAGAGTCAACAAGGTTTTCCCAAAAAATGCTGATGGCAGTGTGAATTTTGGTCAAGCAGCATCGATGAACCCACAGACTCTGCTTACTAAAGTATTTGAATCAGTGGGAACCAGTGTTCCACAAGCCACAACTAGATTCATTGCAATACAAGAAGGCCGTATTGGTTACAGGGCAGCGATGGCTTACTTTTTAGCAAGAGCCATAAACAGTGGTTCTAGTGCAAGATATGATGCTGTTCTTACGGAAGCCCTAACTAATCCTAGTTTCGCACAACAAATTATGAAAGAAGCCCCAATGGAAATGTTACCTAATAATCAAGTAGGTTTGCCATTGCAAGGACCACGGGAAACAGTCTTAGACTTTTTCTTCAAACGAGGAGTACCTGCGACATTTATACTAGGCAGTGAAAAAATGGCAGGTGAACTAGATCCCGAAGTTGCTCCACCACCCGTCACCGAAGAAGTTGTAGAAACAGTAACACAAGCTCCACCTGCTCCGGTTCCGACTAGCACTCCTGCACCTGCCCCCCCGCCTCCACCTCCACCAACAGGAGCATTTGCAGGGACACCACCCGCGCCTACTGGTATCGCTGCTACTCAACAACAGCCACAACCCACAGCTAACTACCAAGAACTATTCCCGTTTGACACTACAGGTCAGGCAATACAAAGACGTAGGGGTATAGGTGGGTTAGGCGTAGTCTAGAGTATCCACTGTTTGTAGCCCTCTTGCATCACCTGTGCGCTGATATCAATCTTGCTACGTAGGGCTTGTAGAATCTTTTCGTCGATTGTGTCCTTAGCTATTATGTCCACGTAAGTAACCTTATTGGTTTGACCTATGCGGTGCGCTCTGTCCTCGCTCTGTAGACGGACTTCTAGGTCGTAGCCATTACTGTAGTAGATAACTGTTTTGGCTTCTGTGAGCGTTAAACCATAGCCTCCTGTGCGAGCTTGGCCCACAAAGAACCTCAGAGGCGAGCTAGGGTCTTGAAACCTTTCCACAATGGTTTGCCTGTCTTCGGCTTTTGTTTCGCCATAGAACGTCTCCACGCTGTCCGCACCATAGGTTTCTGCCAGTGCCTTTTGTATTTCCAATAAATTCTGTGTGAAGTAGGCCCAAATGATCACTTTGCCCTGTGTTTCTTCTAAGGTTGCCATGAGTTCATCTATCTTACGGCTAGGCACAGGGATTACTGCACCTTCTTCTGTTTTGGTAAACCCAGAGCATACCTGCTGTAGTCGCAAAAGCTGTGTAAGTATGGTGGGTGCGGTTACCAGTTCTTTAGATTCTATGATTGCCATAGCGTTGTTTTTCAAATCAGCATAGATTTTACGCTGCTCGTCACTGAGTTCTACTTCACGTTTGATGTAGATCTTGTCAGGTAAGTCTAAGCAATCTTCTTTGCGTACTCTAAAGCTAAATGTTTTAAGTATGGCAGTAAGCTCTGTAAGGTTTTGATACCCCACTATGCTATGGAAACTATGAGTGCTTACTGTACGTCTGACCATTTTTGCATACCTGTTTTGGAAACTCCAGAACGAACTTTGGTTTAAACATTCTTCGTTAAGGAACTCACACTGTGAATACAGGTCAATGGGGCTTTTGGTTACGGGACTACCTGTCAGTATTCTACGGTAAGTGGCTAATTTTCTTAGCTTTATTAGGTTCTTTGTACGTGCTGCCTTTGGCGATTTTATGGTTGTACTTTCGTCAATAGCTAACATGGTGTTGCGGTGCGTAAGAAACTGGGCTGCTTTTTCGTAGCCACGTTTAGTGCTTAACGCTTCTATGTTCATTAGAAATATTTTCAGGTTGTGGTTTACCTCGTCTAACTTGCTGAGTTCTTTCAACTTTTTCTGTGTTTTGTGAGGTGACCATGCCACTATGTCGGCTGTTATATGGTCAGGCAGGTGTGCGGGTAACTCTTTGAGTTCCCAGTTTTTGTACACAGACTTGGGCGCAACAATAAGTGCAGAGTCAACTTTACCTTGATCGTACAGTATTGCCACGTTATCAATGAGTACTTTGGATTTACCAGTACCCATATCCATGAAGAACGCAAAGTAATCTTTGTTCCAAGATTCTTCTAGTGCCTCAAGCTGATGTGCATAAGGTTCGTGTTTAAACTTGTATCGCATTGTCTCTTTCTTTGACAAATGTTTGGTAGCTGTAACTTTACTATATAGTACCAAATTAAAAAAGTAGTAAATTAATTTTATTGGATTCTATAATATACAATATACAATATATCCTACAGACGAGGAAACTCCGGGACGCGCGAGTCAATTTAGATATAAAATATATTGTACAAATATTTTTGTTTGTGCCTATAATACAAAACTTGCTATATACCCATGTGGAGAAAGACATGACGGTTTACATTGTTCAGGAACTTCGCGGCAGAAACTTTTCAGATGCTACCAGTTTTGGTGATTGTGAAATATTACTGTCTGCTGACGTTCAAACATATTCAACATTACCTGTAATACGCAAGCTAACTAATAGGTTGGCTAACTTTTGTGATGATGATTATTTGTTACTGGCCGGAGACCCTGCTGCCATTGCTTTGTCTGCTTGTATTGCAGCAAGGAATAATAATCACCGTATCAAAATGCTCAAGTGGGATAGGTTAGATGAAAAATACTATCCGCTTTATGCAGATATTACAGGTAAAGGGGTAACTAATGAAAAAGTTTGAACAGGTAGAAAACGAGCTTGAAGTGTTAAGTGATGACGGTTTAAGCGAGGTTAGTAAATTAGCTTTACAGTTGAAGCAAGCACAAGAAAAGCTAGGTTTAGCAGAAGACCTTGTGAAAGATTGGAAACGTAAAGTTAGGGAAATAGCAGAAGAGCGTTTGCCAGAAGCAATGGCAGAACTCAACCTAAGTAAAATAAATTTAGAGGATGGGTCAAGCATATCGGTGGATAAGTATTACAGTGCTTCCATTCCTCGGGACAAGCAAGAAGAAGCGTTCAACTGGCTTGTTCAAAACGATCATGGTGACTTGATTAAAAACCAAGTAGCCGTGAGTTTTGTGCGTGGTGAAGAAACCAAAGCACAAAAGTTTGCCGAAGAGTTAGCAGCTAGTGATTATGCAGTTAATACCCGTAAGTGGGTAGAACCTATGACTCTAAAGGCATGGTGTAAAGGTCAAACTGAAAAGGGTATGAACATTCCAAGTGATCTATTTGGTTTGTACATTGGTAATAGAGCAAAAATTAAATGAGGTGACATATGTCAAAAGAAGTAGCTGAAAAAGCTGCGACTAGCGTAGCGGTGGCTAGTCGTTTTGCAGAACTAAGTATATCTGGGTTTGAGGAGGTTGCATCTGACGACCTTGCAATACCATTCATCAGATTACTACAAGCAGGTAGTCCGCAAGTCAAAAAGAACGACGCCCAGTATGTAGAGGGTGCAGGTGAAGGTGATATCTACAATACAGTGCAGAACTGTTTTTATGACGGTCAAAAGGGTATTGAGGTTATACCTGCCTATTATAACAGGCGTTACGTTGAATGGATTCCACGCACTAATGACGGAGGGGGTTTTGTAGATTCCCACCCATTAGATACACCATTGTTAAATGAAGCTGTACCTAACGAAAAAGGTGTGCCTGTGTTGGGTAATGGTAATGAACTGGTCAACACAGCTAACTTTTATTGCTTGGCTATAGTAGAAGGTAAGGCACAGCACGTACTCATACCCATGAGCAGTAGTGCTTTGAAGAAAGCAAAGCAGTGGGTAACAATGGCTCAGACGCAAACCTACACTAAGGAAAACGGTGAGTTAGCTATTCAGCCAATGTTCAATAATGTGTATAAGCTGTCTAGCCTTGCTGAAACCAATAAGCATGGTTCATGGGCTAACTGGGCTGTTGAACACGTAAGAACGTTGGATATAGAAAATAATGCAGAAGAAGCCAACTGGTTTGAACTTGCTTTTAGTTTTGCAAAGTCTGTTAAGGCAGAAGAAGTACGTATCGTTGATTCACCGGCCCACGATGCAGATGTTACCGCTGATGATTCAGTGATGTAACAATGTCATTAGCAGAAGAGTTTAACCTGCTCTTTAGGGGCAGTGATATCGCTCACGGAACTTACGTAGTCAATGGTAGCAGGGATAGGGACGGTAAAAAGCAAGGGACTGCTAAAGTAATTCGTGAGCCTCCTACTGCAGAGTTGTGGGAGCAACATCTAAAAGGTGGTACTGGTTTAGGTATTATTCCTATACGTAGTGATAACACCTGCCAGTGGGGTGCGATTGATATCGATGAATATGATGTTAGTCACACTGCCATTGTAAAGATGATTCGCTCCCATAAGATACCTGCTGTAGTCGGTAGAACCAAAAGCGGTGGAGCGCACGTTTGGATGTTTCTTTCTGAGCCGGTAGAAGCAGCAGATATGCAACGTCGTATGACGGAATTAGCAGCAGCTCTTGGTTTTTCTGGTAGTGAAATATTTCCCAAGCAAACAACTATCTTACTTGACAGAGGTGATACAGGTAACTTTTTGAATATGCCGTACCACTCTTCTAAGAACAGCACTCGTTATGCGTTTGATGACGAGGGTAACGGTCTTACAGCAGAAGAGTTTATAGCATATGTCAAGCCTTACATTACTACGCCCTCTAATTTTCATAAGTTAGATTTTAGCTTTGGTATAAAGAAGCAGGAACACTTAGATCAAGGCCCACCATGCTTGCAGCATTTATGCGCTCAAGGGTTTGGTGAGGGGTCGCGTAATAACGCACTGTTTAATCTAGGGGTTTATGCAAGGTTATACGATAGTGAAAACTGGGAAACACTTGTTCAACGCTATAACATGGACTACTTGATACCACCACTTAGTCACACAGAAGTAGGAACTGTAATAAAACAGTTGAATAAAAAAGAATACTTCTACAAGTGTGAAGACCAACCTATCAAGCCGTTTTGTGACAAAGAAGTATGTAAGTCACGGAAGTATGGGGTAGGTCAGGGTGCGTTAGGTAGTGAGCTTAGTAGTTTAACCAAAATAGATGGTGATCCTCCTATCTGGATTTTAAACGTAGATGGTAATCGGGTAGAACTTTCTACCAATGGCTTAACCTCACAGATGCAGTTTCAAAAAGAGTGTGTAAGCCAGATTAATAAATTTCCATTAACGGTTGCTCAAAAAGCGTGGCAGGTTAGAATACAATCCCTTTTAGATAAACTAACAGTGGTAGAAGTACCGCCTGATGCTACATTCAAAGGTGAGTTTGAAGAACTGCTGTACTCCTTTGCTGCGGAAAGAGCCAAAGGTGAAGAAAGGGAAGACATATTGCAGGGTATTGCAGTTTGGGTAGATGAGCGTGTTTATTTTCAAATCAAAGATCTGAAGAAGCATTTAACGGTCAATGATTTTAACCACTATACATCTAATAAAATAACATTACGTTTACAGGATTTAGGGGCAGAAAAAATGTTTTGGCGAGTTAGGGGTAAGGGAGTTCATGTGTGGTCATTACCGCAGAACTATTTCTCCGACACAGAGTTAGAAATACCACTTCCCCCAATACCTAAAGAAGATATATTGTAGTGAAAATAATACTAGGGCCTCCGGGAACAGGTAAGACAACCAAGTTACTCGGCCTAGTAGAAAGCTATTTAGCGAAGGGGGTAGAACCAGATAGGATAGGCTACTTTGCTTTTACACGTAGAGCCGCGAATGAAGCTATAGAAAGAGCTTGTTTGCGGTTTAATTTGTCTAAGAAAGACCTACCTTATTTTAGAACTCTACATAGTTTAGCGTTTCTACAGGCAGGGTTGAACCACAACCAGATCATTACAGAAAACCAGTATCAAGAGGTAGCTGATTGGTTAAAGGTTGGGAAGTTTTTTATTGATCATAAAACAAATGATCAAGGCCCGTTCAAAGATTTTGGTTACGGAGATAAGTTTTTAGAGCTTATTAATATGTCCCGTATACTGCGTGAGCCACTCAAAAAGGTTTACAAAGAAAGCACAGTTCCGTTGAAAACAGATTGGTCTAGGGTAGAATATGTAGACAGGGGTTTGGCTCATTGGAAAAAGACATTCGGCCTGTTTGATTTTACGGATATGCTCGAATACTTTATTCAGCATGAGCTTTCACCCAAGTTTGAGGTGTTGTTCATTGATGAAGCCCAAGACCTAAGTCCAATACAATGGGAAATGGTGCGCCAACTAGAACAAAACAGTAAGGAGTGTTACATAGCCGGTGATGATGACCAAGCTATCTTTCGTTATGCGGGTGCAGATGTACAGCAGTTTGTAAATTTAAAAGGTGAAGTTACCTTACTTGACAAAAGTTACCGCATACCTGCTAGTCACCATAGATTATCTAGCCAAGTAATAAAACGGATAGTGGGTAGACGTGAAAAGATTTTTGCCCCACGTGAAGAAGAAGGCGACATATTATGGCACAGTCATTCCGAAGAAGTTGATTTGTCACAAGGTGACTGGTTATTGATGAGCCGCACCAGTAGAGGTGCAAAGCAAATTGAAGAAGAGGTAAGGCGTAGGGGTCACCTGTACGCTTACAATAGCTCACAAAGCATAGACCATAATGTGTTGGAAGCTGTGCGGTTGTGGGAGTTACTGTTACAAGGTGAACGTGTAAGTGCGGAAAAAGTAAGGCTAGTGTATAAGCAGATGCTTTCTAGAACACAAGTAGCCTATGGACAAAAGTCTATGCCACGGGGAGAAGAAGGTAAGTTTTATTCACTTAGTGATTTAATGCAGGAACATGGTTTACTTCATGACAAGCCGTGGGAAGTAGGGTTAGGTAAAGTTAGTGAAACAGACAAAACTTATATCAAAGCCTGTTTACGTAAGGGTGAGTCTTTAACAGAGGAGCCACGTATACGTATTTCTACTATACACTCGGCTAAAGGAGCGCAAGCCACTAATGTGATGTTGCTCACTGATATCATGCGTAGGCCATACTCTATGTGGCGTAAAATGGATTACTATGATGAAGACGAAGCTAGGGTGTTCTATGTTGGTTTAACACGGGCATTGAAAAAGTTACACCTGATACACCCTATGTACAGTCAAGGTTATAGCTTACCGTACTAGCTATTTGAATATTTATTAGGTATGGTGTAAATTATGGTTGGTTTAATATATTGAGTGATTCATTCTCCTCGTCCGATGTTGAACCAACCTAGCAGCTACAACCTTGATGCTTTTCATTCCGGTTTAGGTCAAGGGTAATCGAACTACTACTTTGGTGGGTGGTAGGCTGTGAAACCCACTTTATTATTCTCAAAGAAAGGAGAAACATATGACATACGATTTTGAACCGTTAAAAGAAGCCCAAATATTACAAAGTGGGTTCTTTCAGTGGATTGTTGAACGTCACCAGATTTACCGTAACAGGCTAGAGGGTAAACCTTTTGGGGAATGGTCTGATGACCATTGGTTGGAAAACTACAAGTTCACCAACCCGTTCCGTGAAAACGACAGGGAAACTATATGGATGCGTAAAAACTTTACCCCTGTTTCTGAACTCAACAGCCCATACTATCCGAAGCAGGGGTTGACATATAGGGATGCCACCCTAAAGAACAACATTGTAAATGCTGCTCTGTACCGCATGGTGGGTACAAAAGAATTTGCAGAGGAGTTTTTATTTAGCCACGGTTGGATAACAGAAAATAACTACAACCCCAAACTCATAAAAGAAATAATTGAAAAACGTATAAGACATAAGGAACGGTGTTTTACTGGGGCATACATAATTACTAACCAAGGAATCAAAGCCCCTAAATCTGAGGTGGTTATTGACCGTTTTATAACTCCTCTGTATGAAGATATAGTGCTTGACACAACCAACTTCCCCATGAACAACACAGCATCTTTTATGCAGCAGAGACTTATGCACTACCAGTTGATGGACTTTCAGGGGTTTGGGGGTGGAGGTTTTATGGCTTACGAGGTAGTTTGTGACCTCACCTATATGCCAACTTACAGAGGTAATGCTTCCTTCTATGAAAGTTGGGAAGAGCTACAACAAAAAGCTACGTTAGAAGATTTTGTAAGCGACAGATACTTCTGGGCTAATGCAGGTCCGGGAGCCTTGCGTGGTCTTAACCGTATTTGGGGCAGGTTCCTAACTTCGCGTATGAACTTTGCTGAGTCTGTTGCAAAAATGAAGCACCTGCTTTCCTATAAAAAATTAATTGCAGAAATTTCTGCAGAACGGGGTTACAAACCCATCAATCCCAAAGACATTGATATGCGGTGTATAGAGCATAGTTTGTGTGAGTACGATAAATATATGCGTGTTTTACGCGGAGAGGGTAGGCCACGGTCTGTAACTAAATACAAAGAAGGCCAAGTCTATCCCGTTGAACGAGGGCCAGTAGAATGAAAATATTAATGACCATGTATCAGATACAAGATTATGGTGGGATTATCAACCATGTTGAAAACCTAACACAAGGTTTCCAAGAAGCAGGACACACAGTAGATATAGTTATGTTGTGTCCTAAGCATAAGGCAATCAGCGTAACTTCTAAGCGTGACGATTGGCAGATTAACCCTAAAGGAACTGGTTATAGATACAACCAAGCCCGAGGGTGGTCAGGCATACCTAAAGTACCTTACCTTGATGATGCACGTAGGGAACAGTTTAGGCAACAAACCTTAGAGTATGATGCAGTAATATGGCATATCCCTGTGCCTACCTTAAACAAAGACAACAAGGGGGTAACCCAGTGGGAGGAACTTTATCACCCACGGGCTAACCACTTTGGCATAATACATGATGGCAACTTTCCTCAACTGTATCCTCACCTAAACCATGTTAAAGAATTTTTTAAGGGTTTGATCTGCGTACATGAGGCTGCTTACTACTCAACACTCAAAACAGGTATAGACATTCCCTCTACAATGATTGTCAACCCTTTTGATTTGTCAGAGTGGCAAAAAGACCCAGAAGCGTATGCCCCATTGGACTGGAAAGACCGCAATGGTTTTGTGTCAGTACAGGTGTTTAAGGGTTGGAAGCGTGTCGACTCTTTGATACGTGCAATACCAAGAATGCAAAACAACGAGAAAAAGATAGTGGGCGGTGCAGGTATTGAGTACCGCTACATGACCAGTTATGACAAGTGCAAGGATAAATATAAAGAGCCAGATGGCACACGTATTTGGGACAATGCTATTCGTTTTGACATGGATTATGTTGGGGTCATACCTACCCCTACTTTTTATAATTATTTGAAAGAAGCAAAGCTACAGATTGACCCAAGTTGGTCGAAAAAGTATTCACAGTATGGAGCGCACTTTAATCGCACCACTGTAGAAGCAATGATATGTGGGGCTGTGCCAGTTGCCACAGATTTAGGCATGATAAACAGTTTAGTTTTTCAAGCAGGTAGCAACTTCTTTCAGTTAGAGCATGACTCATCATTTGCAAATTACGCACACTGCATCGACTACTGGTTAAGTCATGAGGCTAGAGTGCAATGGCGCACCATTCGCGAAAACAACATGGCTAACATTATTCCGCACTTTGGTCTTAACAAGGTAATCCCTGCTTACGAAAACTACATCAAACACGGAGAGTCCAACCATGCTTTTTCAAGGCAAACGCATTTGAGGTATAGAAGCGCAGACTACGACAGTGAGGCTTACGTTAATTTATTGCAAGCCAGTAATAAAAACCTACAATTCTTTGGGATAAGGTAATGGAAACATTTAGTGTTAGAGGCCCGAGTGAGGGTCTGTTTTTAGTGTGTCAGGCTATTAGGGCTGTGGGAAAAAGAAAGCAGTCACGTAATGGGCCTGTGCTCGAGTTCCCTACACCTGTGATAATCCAGTACAAAAAACCAGTTGAACGTGTTTTGTTTTACCCTCAGAGGGATGCAAACCCGTTTTTTCATTTGATGGAAGGCTTATGGATGTTGGCAGGTAGGCAAGACGTTGAGTTTGTAGATCATTACAACAGCCGGATTCATGAGTACAGTGATGATGGAAAAGTGTTTCATGGAGCATACGGTTTTAGGTGGCGACACTGGTTCAACATAGACCAGTTAGATATCGCTGTGGAGCGGTTGAAAAACTACCCCAATGACAGACGCACTGTGGTAGCTATGTGGGATGCACACAAAGATTTGATGGTTGAAAATAACTTCAAAGATGTGCCATGTAACACCAGTATTTATTTTAAACTCTGTGACGAAACAAACAAATTAGACATGACAATTAGCAATCGTAGTAATGACCTGATCTGGGGAACATTTGGTGCTAATGCTGTACACATGAGTATGTTGCATGAATACATGGCTGCTCGTGTGGGGGCGAAGATTGGTAGTTATTACCAGTTTAGCAATAACCTCCATGCGTATGAAGCGGTGTTAGATAAGCTAGGTAAGTATGAAGAAGGTACGTTCAATCCTGACTATGACCCCTATTTAACTTTGGGTGAGGATGGTCTTTATTACAACCCTCCCCCATTAGTAGATTACCCAGAGGTTTTTGATCAGGAGCTTGCAATGTGGTTTCGTGACCCAGACAAGTATACGTTCGCCAACAGTTATTTGTTTAGAACTTGTACACAAGTGCGGGAAGCGTGGAAGCAATACAAAGAAGATAATTTAGTTGGAGCATTAACATTTGCGGAGGGTATACATGATAGAGCGTGGCAAAAAGCCTGTGTCGAATGGATTGACAGGCGCATCCAAAAAAGACGGTCTCAAGGAAGGTAGAGAAGGTTACATAGAAAAAGCCTTTACCAATTATGATAAAGAAGCAGATTTAACCTTACAGATGCGTAAGGTTTGTATGGCAATGGAATCTGACATAGAAACTCTTGTTGAAAAGGAGGAGGACTATGGGGATAGTTGGAAAAAGCGTGGTGGTGTGGGGGCGTTTATGATGTTGGCCCGTAAGTGGGATAGAATTGAAAACTCTTTGTCCGACAGGGTCGATGAGCGTTACGACATATTTCACGCTATGATGCAAGACATGAGGGACGATGGCATCTTAGATGACATACGGGACTTACGTAGGTATTTACTCTTAGTTGAATCAGAGGTTTTAAGTCTTGACGAATGAACTTGATGAACTGGTTTTAGCAGAATGTAAGTGTGGGACAAAGCGTAATATTTCTTTTCGCACACTCAAAAACAAATGGCCTCACTGCAAGGTGTGTGGCCAACCTATGATTATCAAACCTAACAAGCCGTTAGTTAAGGAAGACAAAAATGCAGATACCACTAATTCAGCCACAAACTGAATGGGTAATGCCTGATGGTTATCCAGACCTAGCAGGTTACCGTGAGGTAGCCATAGACTTAGAAACCAAAGACCCTAACTTAATTACAATGGGGTCAGGTTGGGCAAGAAAAGATGGACACGTCATTGGTATCGCAGTAGCGGTGGAAGGCCGTAGTTGGTACTTTCCTATCCGGCATGAACTTGGTAGTAACTTTGACCCCAAGCTAACTTATAAATGGTTAGCTGATGTGGTGTCTGTTGACAGAGATTATATTTTCCACAATGCACCTTATGATGTGGGTTGGTTACGAGCCGAAGGTGTAGAAGTCAAAGGGCGTGTGGTAGACACAATGGTTTGCGCTCCTTTGTTAAATGAAAACCGTTTTTCGTATTCGTTAAATGCGTTAAGTAAAGATTATCTACAGGAAAACAAATCAGAGCGCGGGTTACGTGAGGCAGCAGAAACTTTTGGTGTCAATCCTAAAAGTGAGATGTACAAGTTACCTGCCCAACACGTCGGCCAATATGCCGAGCAAGATGCAAACCTTACTTTACGGTTATGGCAACAGTTCAAAGGTTTAATTGTAAAAGAAGATGTAAGCAGTGTGTTTGATTTAGAAACCAAAGTCTTACGTACAATAATTGATATGCGTACTCAGGGAGTGCGTGTTGACTTAGAAACAGCAGAAGAAGTCAAGCGTGGGTTGGAACTCAAAGAAAACCAGTTGTTGTTTGAGATTAAAAAGCGGTCAGGCATTGATGTTGAAATATGGGCTGCTGACAGCGTGGCAAAGGTCTTTGACTCACTAGGTTTGAATTACAAAAAGACAGAAAAAACACAAGCCCCAAGTTTCACTAAAAACTTTTTGAAGAACCATAAAGACCCAGTAGCACAGATGGTGGTTAGGGCGCGAGAGTTTAACAAGGCTCGCACTACTTTTATTGACACCATACTTAAACACCAAGTCAACGGTAGAATACACGCAGAGTTACACCCGTTACGTAGTGAGCTTGGTGGTACGGTAACTGGTCGGTTTAGTTATAGTAATCCTAACTTGCAGCAGATACCGGCACGTCATGGTGAGATTGGCCCAATGATTCGCAGCTTGTTTCTACCCGAGGAGGGTTGTGAATGGGGTGCTTTTGATTACAGCAGTCAAGAGCCACGCATTGTCGTGCATTACGCAAAGCTCATGGGGTTTGACGGTGCTAGTGAGTTTGCTGCTGAGTACAACAAAGACCCGCGCACAGACTTTCATCAAATGGCAGCAGACATCGTGGGTGTGCCTCGCAAACAGGCTAAAGACATTAACCTCGGTTTGTTTTATGGAATGGGTAGCAATAAGTTAGCTGAGACTCTTGGTTTAGAATTAGACGAGGCTAAAGAACTCTTTGCGGTGTATCACGGGAAAGTACCGTTTGTTAAGGAGCTTGCTGACTACACGGTAAACAGAGCAGCACGTAAGGGAGTTATAAGAACTTTGCTAGGGCGTAAGTGCAGGTTTGACCAATGGGAACCTGCCAAGTATGGCATATGGAGGCCTCAAAGCTATCAGGACGCATTCAACGAACATGGTGCTAGTATTAAACGTGCCTTTACTTATAAGGCTCTGAACAAGCTCGTACAGGGCAGTGCAGCCGATCAAACGAAGGCAGCTATGGTGGCACTGTGGGAAGAGGGCATAACCCCCATGATACAAGTACACGATGAGTTAGATGTTTCCGTAGAGAGTGAAGAACAAGCCAAGCGTATTACTGAACTCATGCAAGACTGTGTAAGTCTAGAAGTTCCCTCCATTATCGATGCGGAGTTCGGGCCAAACTGGGGACAGGCCAAACAAACTTTTTCTGACAAGCCGTGGACAAGAGGTCTTCGGGACAATCACAGTGAAATGCAAGTGTAGTTGCTCCAGTATTTTCGCCTTGCTAAGTTGGGGTTTTACACTATAAGGCATTGTTATGAATATATTTTTCTTAGATGAAGATCCCAAGAACGCAGCATTGTCCCTATGCGACAAGCACATTGTTAAAATGATTTTGGAAACAGCACAGATGTGTAGTACAGCAATTCAACAATCGTTTGAGTTAGAACCGTTACCTAGCACTTATAAACCGGCTTTTGTCAACCACCCCATGACATTATGGGTAGGTGAAAGCCATGAGAATATGCAGTGGGCGTTACGCCATGGACTTAGCATTGGTAAAGAATATACGCATCGCTATGAAAAAACTCACAAAAGCCAAAAGGTATTAGAAGATATTTGCGAACATTACTTCCCAATAATGGACGAGCCTTTTAAAATAACCACACCTCCCTTATGTATGCCAGATCACTGCACAAGCGATATTGATGGTTACAGGATGCACTACGTTGATTGTTACCGTAAATATTACATCATATCCAAAAAGTCTTTTGCTAAATACACTAAACGCCCTATGCCAGAATGGTTAGAGGAGAATGATGAATATGAAAGTTAGAATAACTTTTGATTTATCCAAAGGCGTAAGAGAAGCTATTTCGCATAATTATGGATACGAAAAACCCGCAACCCACGAGCAATGTAAAGATTTCATTGAGCATGAAATGTACGCTACTTTAAATGTTATGTGTTATGACCTTGACAAAGAGTATTTCGCCAAAAAAGGAGAACGATGATGGATAATGAAGGAGGTGAATTAGATACACCAAATATTATAACCGCCAAAACGCTAATAAAAGTAATGGGTAGGGAGTTACAGAAAAACCGCATCCGACCCCCTTTTATGATGGAGTTGAGAGAACTTAGAGGTAATGAGGATTACAAAGAAATAAAACCTTTAATTCGCAAGACTATAGACCACGTTCAAGGACTTGAATCTGCAATTACTTCTATGAAGGCGTTAGTAAAAGTAGTTGTTACTGAGTTAAACACTCAGCCCACTTTAGAGGATGATGAGGAGAACGATGATGAAAGAGAACTTTGAAAAAGCATTAGCTCTCGTGTTGAAGCACGAGGGAGGTTTTGTAAATCACCCCCAAGATCCGGGAGGTGCAACCAACAAGGGCATCACACTACGGGTGTACGAAGATTTTATACAAGACGTCGTAGATTCTTCTGCGTTAGTAACCGAGGAAGACCTAAAAAATATCCCTGATGAGGATGTGGCAGAGATATACAAGACACGATACTGGGATAAAATCATGGGTGACGATTTGCCAGACGGCATAGACTTTGCCCTGTTTGACTTTGCCGTAAACTCAGGACCGGCACGAGCAGTCAAGGAACTACAGAAAATATTCTTTGAATGTAAGACAGATGGAATCATGGGACCAATTACTCTTAAAAAAGTATTTGACCCTGACAACTTAATGGCGCACCAGAAAATAAAAATTCAAGAAGGAACGCATACACTAGAGCAGTTTAAGCAAGAAGAAACGCAACTCCTCATCGAAAGATTGATGGAAAACAGGAGAAAATTTATTAAGACACTCAAGCACTACGATCATTTTAGTAGGGGATGGGAAGCTCGGTGTAACACAACAGAGAAAGAAGCTACCCTCTTGTGTGAAAACATCAATAGCTAGGTGCGACAAACTGCCTGTGTTAGTATTGCTTTTTATAGGTAGTTAAGTATGGGAAATATATTAGAATTTAAAAACAAAAACAAACCGCCAGACGATATCAACAGGGTAGAAGTACACGTCTGCGGTGTGTGCGGTAGCGAAAACTTTTGGCTACTGGCAAAAAGTATTCAGGATGATGTAGGCCTCCACGGCATAGCCTGTGCTCGCTGTGGACACCAAGTACAAGGAACGTGGCAACCAAAACCATAAACTCAAAGAAAGGAGTTATTTATGAAAACACCACAAGTCCCTCACGGGGTTATTGATGCAGTTAGCGGTGAAGAAATCACAACACCGTTAGGTGTGCCAAGAAGCTACGAACCCAATCCTTACGAGGACAAAAGTAAAACAGAAGCCCAACAAGACGCGATCTTCTTGGCTACGCTCGGTGAGTTTAGCGGTAGCGACACACCACCCAAGCGACATTTTTGCGTAACTCCCAAGCTAGGTATGTTGTTACTTTCCGAAGGCGCAGATTACTTGCGTAACTACGGTGGTCAAGGTAACGGCTGTCACTGGCTATTTGACATCTTCGTTACCGAAGTTTTCCCTTTGTTTAAAAAGTACCCCAACGAAGAAATGTTCATCATTACCATTTCTGTTAAAAACAACCAAGCGTCTCTTTCTGCAAGGGCTAAAAGTGATGCGAAGATATGGTCTCGCCACATAGGTTTTACCGACCTTATTGACATGGACTTTTATCTGTGGATGTTACGTGGTGATAGTGTTGCGCCCGAGCTAGCTCCGGGATTACCTGCATACGGACACGTACTTATACCCAAAGAATACTAAAATGCTTTGGATTGTAGTGTTTTATTTGCTGCTTGTTCTTTTACTGTGGAGATAACAAAATGAATTCCTCTATTACTAGATACTTGGTAGAACACGATGACTACCCCGATGGTTTGTATGTTGTAGTGGAGGAATCTCCCCCCGAGCCAGACGTAGGATGTTTCGGAGATGGTAGAACGTCAATCAGCGTAGAGCAAGTGTTCAAAGGGGATGGGTACGGTAGTCCTACAAACGAGGAGATAACAGGTGATCTTTCTCCTGACGAAATAGACAGCATTGCTCATAAAATTTATGCACAGATAGGAGACAGATATGGCTAAAATAGGACATCACGAACTAGAAGAGCTAAAATCAAAATTCACCAGACATGACAAGTCGAGCAAACCTGCAGATTATAACTGGATGTTCGATAAACTTTATACAAACAAATGTATTGTGAGGAGAGTGGTCGATGGAGATACTATTGATGTGGACCTTGATTTGGGGCATGACGTTTGGCTACGTAATCAGCGTGTTCGTTTGGTTGGAATTGACACACCCGAATCACGCACTAGAGATGCAGAGGAAAAGAAATATGGACAGATGGCGACAGGGGCGGTCATAGATTATTTTGACGTAGCTGAGGAACAAGACTGTCCCCTAGTGTTGAAAACTCACAAGAAGGGTAAGGGAAAGTTTGGTCGTTTGTTGGCTGACTTTTACTCACCGGCTAGTAGTGTGTCTTTGTGTCGGCATTTGTTAGATCATCAACTGGCGGTTGATTACAACGCAGAAAACAAAGCATTTGTACAAGAACAACATCTCAAGAACCGTGATTTCATCAGTAAGAACAGACACCTATCCGCATATACGCAATATTGTTTTGCTCTGTACCATTCGCGCAAGTAGTATATAATACACTTTTTACCATTAACCAAAGAAGGGGTTATTCCAATGGCAGACTTTACCGATGAAAAACAAGAAATGCTCGACAGTTTTGTGAAATCTAGCACTAAAACTATGCAGCAAATTGGCAAGTGCATTGACTCTACACACGAAGTCACTACCAAGCATCAAGAAGCACTTTCCCTCCACAGTGACGCAATACAACAATTGATGGACAGATCTGAGACACATCACCAGTTGTTTGAAAAAATGTCTTCCTGCATTACCAACCTTAACTCCATGATAGACTTAGTTGCGAAGGAGGTAGCTCGTGACAAATAGCAACTATCAAGGAAACAATGTGCGTGTTGATGAGGAGACTTACAAGCGCATACAAACACTTTCCAAAGAAGAAGGCCGTAGTTACAAGGAAATACTTAAACGTGCAATCTTAGAATACTGGGGTAAAGAAGGAGACCAACGATGAGTAATTGGGGCTTGAACCAAAGACCACATCCATTAATACATACGTTCACCTCAGCTGACGAACGGCCCGATCTTCAAAAGGCACAAGAACTCGTCAAGGGTAATGTAGAAATCATAGAAATACCCATGCACTCACCCGAAGGTGAATATGATTACATACAGTTGTTAGTCAATGAGGAAGCATTGTTACTAGAGGGTATGGAGTACAACCCCGTAGCAACTGAGTTGGTTATCGCTAAGACCAACCGCCTGTTAGATCCAAGAGGTATACTTGGCCCTGCCGTGATTTTATCTGGCGAGGCTAGGTGGACTTAACTTCTGTAAATGGTGCGACGAGTAAAACCGTCGCGCCTTTTTACATCCCCTGACACACCCTTCTCAATCTTTTTTATTGAATTACCTTTAGCGAGATAATCCTGTATTTGTTGGGCTAAGAGTTCTTTCTGCTTATCTTTTAGTTTCATTTTTTGTGTAGACTTTCTATGTAGTCAAACAGTCTTTGTTCGTATTCTGGCATGAAATGATCAGAGATCGCTTCTTTGGCTTTGCTCATAAAATCTTTCTTTTTAAACTCTGGGTCTGGGTCTATAACATCCTCACCATTGTTAGCATGATACAACATGGTTTGGCTGACAGATGGCCCATAACAAAGGCGAGGAATGCGGGAAACTAAATCACTCCCTGCTACTACGGAGATCTGGCCCGTTAAATTCATTGGCTTTTTGAATCCTTTAAAAAATGTGTTCGGCTTACCGAATGTGACCAAGCTCATCTGTTTATGTTTGCCGTTGAGTTTAGCTGCTGTGAGTTCAGCTAATGCGCCTCCTAGACTGTGACCTGTAATGAGTAGTTTTTTGTCATAGTCAATGTGCTTTTTGATTTTACTCCACACCGAAGAGTGCGCTGCCACAAAACCCCCGTGACACAACCTACCCGCATAAGGAAAAGGAATGGCACTGATGTTAAACAACCAGTCACGTATCTGCTGAGTACCTCTAAAGCAAATGATGTCTATAGTTTTTGTTTGTACGAAGAAGGCCGTTGTTGAGGTGAGCTTAGATTCTATTTTAGTTCCGTTCTTTATCTTTTCGTTGTAGGCTTGGTTAGAATATTTACATCCGGTCTCTAGTAAAAGCCTTTGCACATCAGCCATTTGTATCCCCTTTTTGGTAATTAAAATTTGTTCAAAACCACTCGCTTTGGTACGCTACCATTGTAGTACAAAAACAGTAACTTCATAAACCATAGAAAGGGTAATGATATGAGTACAATGTCCTACGCTCAATGTGAGCAAATACATAACGAAGCACTTAGCGCAGCCGACCAAGCTGCACAAGACAAACTCAACGAACTCGGCGAAGAATGGTTTCCTTGCGGGTTCGCATGGGTACGTGTTCTCCCCGCTACACAGCCATTCGGCAGGTTCCTCAAAAAAGCAGGTATCGTTGACGGTCCGAGCTACGGTGGTGGTTACACTGTGTTTGATGCTTGCGGTGACAGGCGTACACAATCCATGTATGTTAAAGAAGCCGGTACAAAAGCCTATGCTAAAGTCCTACGGGACAACGGTATTGAGTGCTATCCTGAGTCAAGGATGGATTAATGATAATAACGCTTCCCATAGACCAAGCCAAAGAGCTAGCTGATGACCTCAACAAAGAGGCCATTGACAATCGCTCTTACATGGTCAAGGTTGTAGGAACCACTAACACTGCCCAAATCATTATAAAAAATGCCGAGGGCAGGGAGTTAGGTTATTTAGGAGATAAAGACTAATGCAAGAACCCTATAAATGTGTGCTCTGTAAAGAAATTTTTGGTGGCTTTGGTAACAATCCGTGGCCTTTAGCCGAGGATGGGCGGTGTTGTGATAACTGTAATATGCTAGTTATTGCCTCACGCCTTGAAGCCCATATACTCAAGAGGGATAAAGCCGATGACAGATGAAGACAGGCGTCCCATTGATTATGACCCTGAGTATTATGCCAAAGAGAAGTATTACTTTGACAGTCTCAAGGGTGCGCGTGATGCACTACAGGCTCAGTATCACCCTTCAATGTTTCAGCAGGTTCTTACTGATGAATCTAAAGAAGGGCCAGACAACTTGTTTATTGAGGTTAGGCATCGTCACACCACGCCTAACTCTAGGGCGGGTGAGCTAGTGGGGTATTTAGAAGACATATAAATGAGAGGTCCAAGAGGTAGGCGTCCCTTGCGCTTACTGACTCCAAAGCACGTCGGGCGGTGCGTGGGACAATAGCCGCCAACTTAAATAGGAGCTTTTATGCTTGCCTCAAAATATCACGTAACAGACACTTTTTTTCTCAACGAGGGGCTTTGGTGCATCACCAAAGTAAAACAAAATGAATGTTACTTTGGCACAGAGCTTGACACACTTACCTCCTACTTTGCCGAAGAGGTAGAGAGCGGAGATACAGCGTGGTTCAGCGAAGAGACAGTAACTAAAGGAGTAACCAATGGACGTATGTGACCGATGTAGAGAACCAACCCACCCAACCGACTTAGAAGTAATTAGTCGACCTCATGTACCACTCAGCGGACGTAACATCTGGGTCTGCCCCACTTGTCACCTTCCCGCATTGCAAAGCCTAGTAGACGACATCCCAGAGGAAGAACTCAACGATATCAAAGAGAGTTTTAAACTCTGGCATAATTCTCGCGCCAAAAATTTGGCGGAGCATCTACAGTGGATAATTAAAAGTTACTCCAACAGGCTAATCTCCCGTAGCAATCCTCTGCCATAAGCATTATCATTTGTCTGCAATTCCACCGTGAATAAACCCAGAGGGTAGTCTTTAACCCTTTTTCTACTGCTCTCTGGGTTCCTTTCTTATTATGAAATTACAAGTGACAATAGAGTTAGCAGCAGAAGACACACTCGAAGAAAACATCAACGAGGCGGTGCGTGAACTCATACGCGAAGAAGTCCATCAACTGCTCACAGAACTAGATATAATCCAAAACCCCAAATAGACCCATAATTTTAAAACACCTCTACGGGGTCTTATTTTTACCCCTTGCCATACCCCTACTTATTTTTCTTTTTGCTCTACAGGGGCTTACAGGCAGCTCTATTTTTAAAAAAGTACTCTAAAACCGTTATTTAGGCACAAAAAAGCCCTCTTTTTACGGAGGGCTTGGGTTTGCTAACTTCTTCTTTCGTTTCGCTTGCGCTTATCTATTTCTTTAAGGGTTTTTGATTTTCTTTTCTTAGTATACTCCGCTCGGTGCGGGTTACGTCTAGCCATAGTATTCTCCTTTTACTCGTAGTATGGACGTTCTTGTGGGTAATCTTTTCCGGGACTGGTTTCTACAACACACACAAGTTTTTCATCACCCCATGCGCCTCCGGCCATAAGGTAATTGTCATCACCCTCACCTGTGGCAGGATTTACACCGTCTGTTGGGCCATAACCCATCTGGTGCTTTTTCAACTTGGCAACATCCCGTTCCCAAGCGTCTCCGTTTTTAATAGCCTGACTAATACGGTCTGCAATGGCTTGCGCGGACAGGCGGGAGTCAACGGTTATGATGTGGTGTCTAAACTCACCGTAATCATAAAACCAACCGCCCTCCTCAGGTCCACCATAAGCACGACCACAGGCATACATATTCACATAAAACTTTTCTTCAACTGGTACTTTTAGAGTAAATTCATTCATGGCATATACCATCCTACCCACACGCTCCACAGCAGGTAAACTCCTATAATCATTACAAAAACAAACGATATTGCTTCTTTAATAAAATGTTTCATACAACCCTCTCTTTGGTTGAGTTAGTTTGTGTACTACTATTGTAGTATGGCATAGCGAGCGTCGCACACCAAGCACTACTTTTGTGTTTAGTGACTAAAGGTTTCAGTGTCTAAATACTTTTTTCTTGCGTCTGCACTTACGTACAACTCTAAAAAGGCAAACACTGGCCCACAATACTCATTCTCCCACGGGCCATAAATGTTATCAACGGGCTGCGTCCAATCAATATTGTCCAATGTTTTGCGGTGTTGGACCAATATCATCGCCATAGAGTTAGGGACTACCGTTGTGCCAAACAACTCCTGTACCTCCTCTTTTTTACGTTGGCCCAAAACTAATGTAGGCCACATCAAACGGTAACGGTACTCTATGTCAGGGTGGGATTCTTCACACTCCTCCATTTGCCCATCATTTAACCTGCAAAAAGTTTCCGGTGTGCCGTTCTCAACACACAACCACTCAGCTAACTTTTCTGCTGCGCCCTGCGGGTCATTGTCCCAATGCACATAAACCGATTCCGGCTTTGCGCCCTCAAAAATATACATTCCGCGTGTTGCCATTGTCATTTCCTCTTGGTCAATAGATTTATCGTTCAAGATTAATAAATATTTACTACTTTTGTATTATGGTGGGGCGAGTATCTGTATACAATCAAAGTTTGCTATATAGGGGAATTTTTAAAAAGTTAAGAATTAATTTTTCAATAATACATAATATACAATATCTCACTATATTAATATCTTTCATAATTATCAATAGGTTACTCACAATGGATTCAGTAAATGTATATTTAGTTGATCAATAATTAAACAAGAGTCCGGGGATCGCGAGTGGAATACTCAGCAAAAAGTTTTATGTAACTTTTCACAAACCTGTCTATATAGTAAAGTTGGGTTCATGCCGTTAGCCAAACAAACACATAAGAACAGCCTTGAAGTCGTAGCTAACCCACGTACTGAAAAGAAAATTACACCAAAGCAAGAAGAGTTCGTACGCATATATTGTTGTGAGGACGTAAGCCAAACCGAGGCTGCTGTTCGTGCCGGTTACTCAAAAAAGTCTGCCCATGCCATAGCATCACAACTACTAAATGGATCACATTATCCCCACGTAGTCACCCGCATACACGAGGTTAAAAAAGAACTAGCCCAGAAATATGAGGTTACGTTTGAGGGCCACGTCAAAAAGCTCGCTGAAATCAGGGACTTAGCGTTAGAAGACGGGTCGTACGCTGCTGCGGTAGCTGCTGAAAAGAACCGTGGTCAGGCTGCGGGTTTGTATATTGACCGTAAAGAAATCCTGCATGGGAAAATAGACACCATGAGCAAGGAAGAAGTCTTGAATGAAATTAAGAAGTTGCAAGAGGAATACCCTGCTTTAGCTGCGGTTAGTCAAGGCAACGTGCTTATTGAAGGCGAAGTTGAAGAAGCCTGAAAGCAAACTGTGGCAAAATTTACGTGACGGTACAAAGCACTCTGGTGTGTTTTGGACTAGGTTAGAGTCATGGGCTACTCCTGGAATACCAGACTGTCATGGCATCATTGACGGATTCCCCTTTTGGTTAGAACTCAAGCTTCACAGCTTAAAGTCCCTAAATTATGTAAATCTCAGCCCACATCAAATAGCGTGGCAGATAAGATATAGTGGGAAATTAGGGTGCGTGTTAAACCTTGTTGGTCATCCTTCCTCTAACAATATCTATATATTTAAAGGAGAAAGGGCAATGGACATTGGACCAACAAGAGATAGGAAAGAAGAAATGACCCCTGACTGGGAGTCAAGTAAGCCTTACGATTGGGAGGGAATGCTTGACTTTGTCCTATCGCAGAGGAGGGAAGGTTAGTCGGCTTTTGTCCCTTCCCATCTGGTCTACTCGTATCTGTTCATGTCCAATCGTTTCACGTGAAACATCCCTACCTGAGAGGAATCCCTACCTGAGAGGAGACGATTAGACTAGAGCGGAATGTCTATTGGTATTTGTATACGTATATATAACCATTGTTCTTTATTGATCATCGCCGATCATCGCCGATCATCGCCGATCGCGGACGATCGCACCAGAAAATATCTAATGCTAACTCTTTTGCGCTCGTTGCCGTAATGTATTGGTATGTTTATTGTAATAGCTTTCTATATTTTACTGGTTCTGGTGCTGTATAAATAACCAGTGTTATTTGTAACACTTTAACACAATTTAACACATAAACGGCTTGTGTTAAGAAGTGTTAATTGCTATAGTGAACCTGCTTTGTTAATAAACACACAGGAAAATAATTATGGTTAAATCACAAAATGTAGCTGCTTCCTCTACTAAAACAGGTAGCAAGACCGTAAAAATAGCAAACCTAAATAGTGGTGCTGTTTATACATTACCTAGCAATGGTCAGGCGACCGGTGCAAGTATCGGTGATTTTATACGCGATAACGCAGCGGGTAGTCTCGCCAATGTTACTGTTCAGCCAACACCATTCGCCAAAAGTTTAAACATAACTCCGGCTAATTGGGTAAAGCATAACAGCGGAATGTTCTGTACTAACACACAAACACGTGGTCATCAACTACAATGTGCATTGTTTGGTGTACAGGTCAGCACGATTACTAGTAATAAAAGTAAGTCGTATAAGAAAATGCAATTAGCCAAGGTCGGTGGGAATGGTGCTAGTAACAATCTCGGCCATATAGCATCGGCCATCACCGCATCCGGTGGTAAAATTGTCACAGGCAATATCGCGAGCGGCAATACTCTCGCGATGTTACTCACTGGCACTAATACTGTCGGCAATAAGAAACACGCATTTTACGGCAAGCCATTAGTTCAGCTAGTCGTAACTCCTGCAGTAAAAACTAAGTAACATTTCATAACATAAACTTTTAACAAAGCATCCCCTACGCTTTCACAGGTAGGGGATTTTTCATGCGCGTAATAAAAGTATATGAAAAGGTACTTGGCACCTTTTTAAAGTACCATGTGTAACACTTTAGAGACCGACCCCCCCTGAGAACAAATAAACGTACCCGTAAGGGTGGGTTTATAGTGATTGCCACGAATCCACAGGTAAATAAAAATTATTTATGGCCTACCCCCCTAAATGCTATATGACCGATAGGTTCATTGTCCTGTAAAAATTTTCGATATATTATAGAAATATGACACCTGATCAAATATTGACCATCCCAGAAGAGAGGCTAAAGAATTACGCTTCTTTGTTAGACAGAGCTAATACTTTAGAAAAGGCCGAGAAAGCCCGTCAAGGGTTTATGGACTTTGTGCAGTTGGCGTGGCCTGAGTTCATTAATGGCCGTCACCATAAGATAATGGCAGAGAAGTTTGATAAGTTGGCAAAGGGCGAGATAAAGCGGTTGATTGTCAATATGCCCCCGCGCCATACTAAAAGTGAGTTTGCCAGTTATATGCTCCCCGCATGGATGATGGGCCGTAACCCTACGTTAAAGATTATGCAGACAACGCACACAGCGGAATTGGCATTTAGGTTTGGCCGTAAGGTACGTAACCTGATGAACAGTGAGGAATACAAAAGGATATTTGAGGGTGTAAATTTGCGAGCCGACAGCCAAGCAGCGGGACGTTGGGAGACTTCCGGTGGTGGTGAGTATTTTGCGGCAGGTGTGGGCGGTGCGGTAACGGGCCGTGGTGCAGACCTTTTGATAATTGACGATCCCCATTCCGAGCAGGATGCGTTAAGCCCCAGTGCATTAGAAAATGCCTATGAGTGGTATACCAGTGGACCAAGACAGCGTTTGCAACCCGGAGGTAGTATAGTCATAGTGATGACCCGTTGGGCCGACAATGATTTAACGGGTAAGTTATTAAAGCAGCAGGGCCGTGATATTTTAGCGGACAAGTGGGATGTTGTTGAGTTCCCTGCGCTAATGCCGGATGAGAACCCGCTATGGCCGGAGTTCTGGAAAAAAGAGGATTTGTTAGCGGTAAAAGGAAGTTTGACCGTAGGTAAGTGGGAAGCCCAGTGGCAACAAAACCCTACCAGTGAAGTGAGTGCCATACTCAAGCGAGAGTGGTGGCGCACATGGGAGCGGTCTACTATACCGCCATTGATTTATTTGATGCAGTCATATGATACAGCGTTTACAAAACGGGAGTCAGCTGACTACAGTGCCATAACTACGTGGGGTGTTTTTTACCCAACTGAGGATGGCCCACCTAATATTATTCTGGTGGATGCCAAGCGTGGGCGGTGGGACTTTCCGGAGTTACGTCGTATTGCTATGGAGGAGTATAAGTATTGGGACCCAGAGATGGTGCTCATAGAAGCAAAGGCCAGTGGTATGCCGCTAACCCAAGAGTTGCGTAATATGGGTATACCTGTGACAAATTACACACCAAGCCGAGGTAATGACAAGCACAGCCGCGTTAATTCCATTGCTCCGTTATTTGAAAGTGGGTTAGTATGGTCGCCTGATACACGGTGGGCAGAGGAAGTAATTGAAGAGTGTGGTGCATTTCCGGCAGGAGAACACGACGATTACGTAGATACTGTCACTCAGGCATTGCGTCGTTTTAGAGAGGGCGGTTTTATTTCCCACCCCGAAGATTACGAAGACGAAACTCCCGTCCATATAGAGCGAGTATATTACTAATGGCAGAAACATTCAAACCAAGTAACGTAGAACGCAGTTTGGTGCAAGCCCCATTAGGCGGTTTGACCGAAGAAGAACAGGGCTTTGCAATAGCCGAAGATGACTTAAAAACGGCAGCAGGTGATGAGCCAACGGTTATAGTAGAAACCGACGAGATAGTGGAAGAAATGATAGAAGAGCCTATGGCTCCTGCCCCCCAAGAATTTTTTGATAACCTAGTACCCAGTTTACCTAAAGAAACATTAGACCGCATAAAGTCTAAGATTCAAAGTGATGTGGAAACTGACAAGAGTAGCCGCAGTGAGTGGTCGGAAGCCTACACTAAAGGCCTCAAGTTATTGGGTCTAAGGTACGAAACCAAAACACAACCGTTCATAGGTGCAACTGGTGTAACGCATCCGTTACTAAATGAGGCTGTAACGCAGTTTCAAAGCGGAGCGTACAAAGAGCTTTTGCCCAGTAGTGGCCCAGTTAAGGCACAGATAGTGGGCCGCGCTAATCCCGACACAGAAAAACAGGCAAGGCGCGTCCAAGAATATATGAACTACCAGATTATGTATGGTATGGAGGAATACGAAGCAGAGTTTGACCAGATGCTTTATTTCCTTGGCCTAGCCGGTAGTACATTTAAAAAAGTTTACTACGATGATTTGTTAGAAAAACCTGTCAGTAAATTTTTAGAAGCCGAGAATGTACTGGTTCCTTACTCGGCTACTGACGTTAAGTCTGCCGAGCGTATAACCCATATTTTTAAGATGTCACCCAATGAAATCCGCAAAATGCAACTTAATGGGTTTTATGAGGAAATGGATATAAACGAGGGTGGCACTCAGCAATACAGCCAAATACAAGAGCAATATGACAAGATGTCGGGCCAACAGCGTACCGGCCCAGATGATGATTTAACCATTTACGAATGTCATTGCTATTTAGATTTAGAAGAGTTCCCCGACGAAGATGAGCAAGGCGAACCTACAGGTGTCAAGTTACCTTACATAGTTACAGTCTGTGATGATATGAATGCTGTGTTGCGTATTACACGTAACTATAAGGAAGACGACCCAATGAAAACTCGCATTCCTTATTTCGTTCAATACAGGTTTACTCCCGGAACTGGGTTTTACGGCTTTGGATTGGTGCATTTGTTGGGTAATCTTAGTCGTACAGCTACCAGTACATTGCGCCAGTTAGTTGACGCAGGAACCCTAGCGAATTTACCCGCAGGATTCAAGGCCCGTGGTCTAAGGATAAGTGATCAAGGTAATCCACTGAATCCCGGAGAGTGGCGTGACATTGATGTTCCCGGAGGTGATTTGCGTAGTAGCTTGTTGCCTTTGCCCTACCAAGAGCCTAGCGGTACGTTGTTTAACCTGATGGGTTATGTGGTAGATGCTGCTCAACGGTTTGTAGGTACTACAGATATTGGCGTGGGTGACGGTAACCAAGAAGCCCCCGTAGGTACGACGGTTGCACTATTAGAGCGGGGTAGTCGTATTGTTAGTGCTGTGCATAAACGCTTGTATGCCAGTATGAAAATAGAACTTAAGATGTTAGCTCAGCTTTATTCAGAAGACCCAACACCTTACCCGTATGAAGTTGACGCAGAAAGAGAAATCAAGTCGCAAGATTTTGACGAGCGTATTGACATATTGCCAGTAAGTGACCCGAATATTTTTAGTATGTCGCAACGTGTGGTGTTGGCACAAGAGCAGTTGCAGTTGGCACAGTCAGACCCTGCTATGCACAATATGTATGAGGCGTACCGTAGAGTTTACAGTGCGTTGGGTGTGCAAAATGTAGATGAAATTTTAAAACCGCAGCCTATACCTGAGCCGATAAACCCCGCACAAGAAAATCAAGATGCCAGTAATGCAGCCCGTGGGCAGGGTGAACTCAAGGCTTTTCCTGAACAAGACCATGCTGCACACATTAAAGTACACATGGCGTATATGCAGAGTGGGGTAGCTCAACAACAGGTAGAAGTTTTGCTCACATTGGAAAAACACATTTACGAGCATTTAGGTTTGCAAGCAGAAATCATGGCCCAACAACAAGCACAGCAGATGGGTATACAAACCGAAGAACAATTAGCTGCGCTAGTTGCACAGATACAAGCCCAGTTGATAGAAGACTATCAGTCTAGTTTACCGCAACAAGATCCGGCTTCCGACGACCCATTGATTGCACTCAAAGAACGTGAGTTAGACCTTAAAGAACAAGACCAAAAAGCAGACCAACTGTATGATGCACAAAGATTACAGTTTGAAGAAGAGAAAAATGCACGAAACATGGAAATACAAAACCGCAGAATCAGTAGCCAAGAGGATATAGCGGTGATGCGTAACAACACGGCACTAGAAAGAACACGAGGTAGATAATGGCAACCACGAAAAATGTCGAGCGTTTACGTAGTGGTAGGTTGAAATATCGTGGTGAAACTTTTGCGGGATACAACAAACCTAAACGTAGTGTCAAAGGCGGTAAAAAATCTGTCGTTCTAGCGAAAAAAGGATCAGAAGTCAAGTTGGTACGCTTTGGTGATGCCAACATGAGTATCAAAAAAGACCAACCCGCACGTAGAAAGAGTTTTCGAGCACGACATAACTGCGATACTGCTAAAGATAAGTTCACCGCACGATACTGGTCGTGCAAGGCTTGGTAAATGATAGAACAATTGATCGGCCCTGTTACGGGTTTATTAGATAAATTCATAGAAGATAAAGATCAAAAAGCAAAACTAGCGCACGAAATAGCAACAATGAGCGAAAAACACGCTCAAGAAATCCACAAAGCGCAAATTGACCTCAATAAAACCGAAGCAGCCCATAAAAGTTTGTTTGTAGCCGGTTGGCGACCCGCTACAGGATGGGTTTGTGTGCTTGGTTTTCTTGTAAATTTTCTAATTAGTCCATTAGCCGCAGGTTTTGGCATGGATATTCCTCAAGCAGACACATCTACCATGTTACCTGTCCTTATGGGGATGTTAGGACTTGGTGGAATGCGAACTTTTGAAAAATCACAACGCATAAGTAGAGAAAAATGAGTTTAGACCTTTACATTTACGATAATATGCTTAAGATACTCAGACAACGGCAGTCACAGTTACAAGAAAGTTTATGTTTTGGTTCTGTGCCTGATTTTACCGCATACAAGGAACAGCGAGCAGTATTAGCTGAACTTGCAACAATAGAACAGGAATTAAAAAACCTGCTAGAGAGAGTAAAGGACACCGATGAGTAACTTAATTGTTCCCGCGCATTTGCAAGAAACAGAAGAAACCCCTACCCCCAAGAAAAAATCCTCAAAAAAACCAGACAAACCAAGTTTAGCAGACGCTTATGTTAAACCAGAGGAGAATCTTTCCTTAGATCCTTCTAAGATTGGTGAATCTATCAAAGAAAGGATGCCCCAACCTACGGGATGGCGCATTTTGATTTTACCGTATCAAGGTAAAAGACAAAGTGATGGGGGAATCATGCTCACTAAAGCCACAGTGGAGCAAGAAGATATTGCTACCGTTTGTGGGTACGTTTTAAAAACAGGCCCAGATGCTTACAAAGACAAAGCAAGGTTTGATCACCCGTGGTGTAAAGAAGGTGATTGGATTATCTTTGGTAGATATTCTGGAAGCCGTTTTAAAATTGAAGAAGGCGAAGTCAGATTGTTGAATGACGATGAGGTTTTAGCCACGATCAAACACCCAGATGATATTGTTCATTTTTAACATGGAGTAAACCATGCCCGAAGCAGAAGAAACAACTAACCAAGAAGAACCCACCCAACTTGCTATAGAAATCGAGGATGATGCCCCTGCACAGGCCGAGGCCACAGCCCCCGAGCAAGAACCTGAACCCCAAGTTGAGGTTAAGAAAGATACTGACGAATTAGAAGAATACGGTGATAATGTAAAACGTCGTATTGGAAAAATGACCGCCAAGCTACGTGAATCAGAGCGGAGAGAAAAAGCTGCCACGGAATATGCTCAAGCGGTCAATCTAGAATTAGAAGAGATGAGAAAGAAAACGGCTAACTTGGATAGGTCGTTTGTTAATGAGTTTGATATCCGCGTTCAGTCAGAAGAAGCCTTATTAAAACAAGAACTTAAAAAAGCAATTGATACGGGAGACAGTGAAAAACAGGCAGAAATACAGGTGCGGTTAAGTCAGGTAGCTGCAGATAAGGACAAAGTTACACGGGTTAAAAAGCAACAAGAAGCTACGCCCCAACCACAGCAGTTTCAACAACCACAGGTTAATCCCCTACAACAACCACAAACAGTTCAACAACAGCCACAACAACAATTAGACCCTAAAGCAAAAGCATGGGCAGAAGAACGGGAATGGTTTGGAAACGACAGACCCATGACGTTACTCGCTCTGGCAGAACATGAATCTATGTTGACCGAGGGATATGACCCCGATGGAGATTCGGATACTTATTATGCGGAGTTAAATAAACGAATTGAAGAGGCATTTCCTCATAAATTTCAAAAAGATAAGAAAAGAAAAGCTCCTAAAGTGGCTGCTGCTAGTCGAGCAAGAGTTAATAAAAACGGTAAAAAAGAGATTGTACTTACAGAATCTGAGGCTACAATGGCCGACAGACTCAATGTTCCACGTGAGGCATATGCCAAACAAGTCGAAAAACTTAGAACAAGGAGCGAATAATGACAGAATCCGTGAAAGCTGATCAAAAAACTGATCGCAGCCCACGCAATAGCCAATCAAGGCAAAGTTCTACTCGGCCTACCGAGTGGAAACCCCCGTCTATGCTAGACGCACCCCCACCACCGGAAGGTTTTACTCATCGCTGGATTAGAGAATCCACTATGGGTTACGATGATAGGAAAAATGTTTCGGCTCGGTTACGCGAAGGTTTTGAACTGGTTCGCGCTGATGAATACCCAGACTGGGATGGCGAAGTTGTACCTGATGGTAAGCATACAGGTGTACTTGGTCAAGGAGGTCTGCTACTTGCACGTTTTCCTGAAGATTTACTCGAACAAAGAAATCGCTATTATCAAAAACGCACGTCCGAGGCGATGGACGCCATAGATAATGATCTTCTTAGAGAAAACGATTCGCGAATGCCTATCCTTAAACCCGATAGGGATTCAAAAATTGAATTTGGCGGTAAAAAACCGTCGTAACTGACATTTAGAGGAAAATACAATGGCAAATATAGATGCTGCCTTTGGACTCCGTCCTTATAAAATGCTCGGTGCAGGTGCAAATACAAGCGGATTAGTTTCGTATCCTATTCAAACCACTGCTACAACTGGTACGACTAGTACGATCTATCAAGGCACACCAGTAATACCCCTCGCTAATGGCATGATTGACATAGTGGGTGGGGCATCTGGTGGTACTGTGCCTCTATTGGGTGTTTTTATGGGCTGTGAATACACAGACTTGAACGGAACTCCAACTTTTACCAATAAATATCCGGGAACTGCTGCTGTGAAAGCAAATACGCACGTAAACGGATTAATTGCTGCAAACCCAGACCAGTTGTTTTTAATCAACTGTAATGCGGCTGCGGCAGACGCGATCGTTCACGCGAACGCTGATCTTGCAACAGCCACTAGCGGAAATGCCACAACAGGTATTTCTACTGGTGAGTTGGATGTGGGTACTGTAAATACTACTAATACTCTTAACTTGAGAATTATTGGTTTTGAAGACTCCCCAGACAACGACGATGCTACTGTTGCAGGTAGATTAGCGGTCGTCCTTCTTAATAATCACTTCTATCGTTATAATGCTAACGGTACTGGTGCAGGAATCTAATAGGAGATTAGGATATGGCTATTTCACGTTCCCAACTCCTAAAAGAACTAGAGCCGGGACTCAACGCTTTGTTCGGTTTGGAGTATGATCGTTATGATGATGAGCAAGCAGAAATTTTCGATGAGGAAAGTTCTGATCGTGCTTTTGAAGAAGAGGTAATGTTGTCTGGTTTCGGCCAAGCACCTGTCAAGGGTGAAGGCGCAGCAGTGACTTATGATACTGCTAACGAAGCATTCACGGCACGTTACACAATGGAAACTATTGCACTGGCTTTTGCTATAACAGAGGAAGCAGTAGAAGATAATCTTTATGATCGTCTATCTACTCGTTATACTCGGGCATTGGCACGTTCAATGGCTAACACTAAGCAAGTTAAGGGCGCAAACGTATTGAATAATGCGTTCGATGCAACTGTAACTTACGGTGATGGTGTAGAGCTTTGTTCTACAGCTCACCCAACTGTGGGCGGTGGTAACTTCGCTAACAGACCTGTTACTCCTGCAGACCTTAACGAGACATCACTAGAAGCAGGATTGATAGACATTTCTGGTTTTATTGATGAGCGTGGCTTAAAAATTGCCCTACGTGGAATGAAGTTAATAATTCCACCTCAGTTGCAATTTGTAGCTGAAAGACTTCTGGCTTCTAATCTGCGTCCTGGAACTGCAGATAATGATATCAATGCCACTAAGAGCATGGGTATGTTGCCAGATGGCTATGTGGTCAATCACTTTTTGAACGATGCGGATGCGTGGTTCTTAAAGACAGATTGTCCAAATGGCTTTAAGCACTTTGTACGTACCCCAATCCGAACCACTATGGAAGGTGATTTCGAGACAGGAAACGTACGATATAAGGCTAGGGAAAGGTACGCTTTTGGCGTCTCTGACCCACGTTGCGTCTACGGGTCTCCCGGAGCGTAAGCGAGTCTTTAGCTTTTTAAGAGGGCGGCATTATTGTCGCCCTTTTTATTTTGGAGTATAGTGCTTCCGTTACCTGACTATTGCATCCTGCGATAGACACTTGCCACGACAGGAGAACACTACATGGCTACTCATTTTAAAGGACCGATTTTATATTCGTCTGCTCAAAAAGGTTTGGAAAATTTAAACATAGGCGTTTGGCCTGATCAATGCGTTTTATGGGATGATTTCGTATTTGAGTTTGACACAGGTTGGACAATTATTAAAGATACTGGAGCAGATGTCTCTATTGCTGCTGACACGGTAAACGGTGTTGCAGTTATAACCTCCGCTGCCACTACGAATGACGATGGTGGCTCTATACAGGGGAATGAAATATTTCAACTGCCTAATGTAGCAGGGGAAATGTTGTATTACGAAACCAGAATTTATGTAGATTCTACTTCTGGTTCTGGTGCAGGACAAATGGACGTGTGGGCAGGAGTTTGTGAAAATTTTGCCACTAACCCAGAAGCAGGGTTTTTAGTAGATAACCGCATTGGTTTTGCGCTAGATGACGGAAGTGCCTCATTGCGATTAATCACAGAAGCAGGTGGTACAAAAACAGAGACTGTTGCTGATAGCACACTAGATATGGTCGATGGAACGTATGTAACTCTTGGTTTTACTGCTACTAAAGGCGCAGCGACTAATGGTACTGATGTTGTTAGATTTTATAGAAACAAGCAATTAATCGGTTCGCATACTACCAACATACCTACTGCTTTGATGACTCCCGCTGCTATATCCGTAAGTGGGGATGCTACAGGCACAAAGAGCATGGGTATCGATTACATACTGACAGCTAGTGATCGTGGTGTAAGCTACTCACTTAGTCCGTAATCATGGTTACTCGTAAAAGAGCTCGTACACAAAGCGGGAAGTTTAGAGGGGATGACCCCTCTACTCCCGATATCAACGAAGCATGGGAGGAACCATCCGTGGCTACTAAAAAAGCACCCGCAAAGAAGACCGCAGTAAAGAAAAAAGCAGCCCCTAAGAAAAAAGTGGTAGCAGGAACACCTGCTCCGGGATCTGCTGCTTATAAAGCAATGTTGTTACGTGGAGAAATTAAGGAGTAACTTATGGCAGGTTCAGATGTTCTATCGACGTTTATCTTATCGTCTGAAGTAGCTGCTGCCGACCCAGATGGTGTATGTACTACACAAACCACAAGTGGTGCGGGTAATCTGACGATAAATGGTGCTCTTGCAAGTGCAGGTGTAGCCACGTTAGTCCCCTCACGAAACTTGACAATTACTTCTGGTGGTTCCGACGAGTCAGGTAAAACATTCACTGTGACAGGAACTGATGCAAACGGCAGCACAATCACAGAAACAATCACAGGTCCGGGAGCTTCTGCAACGGTTGTGGGAACAGTAATATTCAACACTGTTACACAAATTGCGGTGGACGCTGCGCTTGCAGGTAATGTTACTGTAGGGTCGGGCGATAGTCTTTCTTCTACAATTTTTGCAGGAAGAGCTAGGATTCGAGGTATTTATTTTGTCAACAGCAACAATGCCGGAACTCTTAATTTTGTAAATGGAAACAACGGCAGCACTGTGATGAAAATCCAAACTACCGGAACTCAACAAACAGCCGATTATCCCGATATACCCGACGAGGGTTTGTTATGCACTACAGGGGCGTACATGAATTTTGCGGCGACTGACGTAACTGCGGTTACTGTATTCTACAATTAATAGGAGGTCTTATGCCTTTAGTAGATGGTAAACATTATCCCTACACACCAGAAGGTAGAGCAGCAGCCCGTAAAGCAATGGATGCAAAACGCAAAAGGATGCGCGATGGTGGTGAGGTTAAGCGCGAAAAAGAATCAAACTCAATTGACGACGCTTTTAAACAAATGGATAAACCTACAAGTGAAGGTGGCACAAAAGGCACTTTTACGGCTGCGGCTACAAAAGCAGGATACGCTGACACTAAAGCAGGTCGTACAGAGTTTGCAAACGCTGTCTTGGCTGATGACAACGCTACAACCAAAATGAAACGCAAAGCTAATTTTTACAAAAACTTTATTGCTTGAGGAAAACACTATGCCTAAGAAACAAGGTTACGATGATCGTTTAGATGAATCAATGGGTGGACGCAGTGGTCGTAAAAGTCAAAGTGAAAAAGACCGTCGTGACGAAAGCGAGGGTATGGAAAAATCTATGGGCCGTAGAAAATTTGCAGCCGTAGGCACGATGGACAAAGGCCGTAGAAAAATGAGAGGCGGTGGTGAGGTTCGTGGGTACAGGGATGGTGGCTTAGTTACAATGCCTTCACGCAATACTACTGTAAGAGGCCCACACGGAGGTAACGCCACAGCAGAAAATACCAATATGCACAAATTGAATGCAATGGGTAAACTTAAAGGATAAAAATGGCTACTTCTGGTTCTACTAACTTTGAGTTAGATGTTGCAGATTATATAGAAGAAGCGTTTGAGCGGTGTGGTCTAGAAGCAAGAACAGGTTATGATTTAAAAACCGCACGTAGGTCTTTAAATTTAGTTTTTGCAGACTGGGCTAATAGAGGTTTGAACAGGTGGACAATACGTACCACTTCTATTCCTTTAGCTGTAGGGGTTGGCACATACCCTGCGGGTATACTTACGCTTTCTGTAACTGCTTCTGCTAACTTTACTCTAGGCGAAACCATAACAGGTGGTACGAGCGGAGCGACTGCTAGTGTTACCAGTTTACCTAGTAGTACCTCTATTGCCATTACTGTGCCAGTTGGCACGTTTCAAAGTGGTGAAACTATAACAGGTTCTACCAGTGCTACAGCAACAACCACTACCGCAGTAGTAGACTTTAGTGATGTCAATGCCACTGTAGATTTATTAAGTGCTGTCATCCGCACAGACGCAGGGACAACTAACCAGTCGGACATAACACTAGGGCGAGTAAGCAGAGACCAATACCTAACAACCCCCAGTAAGTTAGAACAAGCGGAGCCAAGCCAGTATTATGTCAACCGTTTGATAACTCCTGTGATTGAGCTATGGCCTGTTCCTGATAATGTACAAGCTTACAGTATTGTGTTTGACAGGCTGTATCGTATACAAGATGCAGATAGTCAGGTTGAAACAGTAGAGGTTCCATTTAGGTTTTACCCGTGTTTATCTGCCGGACTAGCTTATTACATGGCACTTAAACGAGCACCAGAAAGAGTAAGTTTGTTGAAACAGGTTTACGAAGAAGAATTTGATAGAGCAGCGACAGAAGATAGGGATAGGGCTAATTTATCACTAACACCAACTAGGGATTTTTATTACATCTAATGGCTGCTTACGCAACAGGTATACATTCAGAAGCAATATGTGATCGTTGTGGTCAACGATTCAAATACCTAGACCTCAAAAAAGAGTGGACAGGATTTAAAGTCTGCCCAGAATGTTATGAGCCTAAAGCCCCACAGCTTTATCCGTTACCTGCCATAACAGAACCTCAAGCACTTTACGAGCCACGTCCTGATGTGCGAGCTACGATGACCGTTCTTGTAGGTCAAAGTATTTTTCCTGAACCCAAAAACATTAGCTTACAAGCAATGACTTTTGTCGGCACTGTCACAGTAAACACAGATGTCAGTGGGGTGACGGTAAGTTTGACAGGGGTTACCTCTAGCTCCAGTGTTGGTTCAGTTAGCGTTACTCCTACGACAGTGTTTGCGGTTACGGTAGCTAATCCCGGAAGCGGTAATAAGTTTTATATTGACGGTGTACAACAAGCTACGCTTACTTTGAATGAAGGATCTACTTATAGGTTTGATCAATCTGATTCTTCTAACGGTTCCCCCACGCATCCGCTGCGGTTTTCAACAATAAGCGACGGTACATGGGGTGGAGGTTCTGAGTACACAACAGGTGTCACGACTAATGGGACTCCGGGAACTTCTGGTGCTTATACCGAAATAGAGGTAGCAACAGGCGCACCGACTTTATATTATTATTGTTCAAATCACTCAGGTATGGGAGGACAGGCGAATACGCCTTAATATTATGGCTACTAAAAAACGTGGATTATATGACAATATTAACGCTCGTAAAAGAGCGGGAACTAGCCGGACTAAAGCTAAGAGCACTATCAGTGCAAAAGCGTACAAAAATATGCAAGCAGGATTTCCTAAGAAGAAAAAATAGCTATGGCTTTTACTTACGCACAACTAAAGACAGCGATACAAGATTACACCGACAATACGGAAACCTCGTTTGTTGGTAATCTTCCTGTGTTTATACGTTTGGCAGAAGAAAAAATATTGAAAGAGGTGCAGCTCACAGTTTTTAGAAAAAACTCAAAAGGTAATATGTCTCAGGGTAATAAATACCTAGCCTTACCTGACGATTTTTTAGCTCCTTTTTCACTTACTTACATAACAACCTCTGGTGAACAGAATTTTTTGTTGTTTAAAGATGTTGATTTTATACAAACGTATACTCCGAATGAAGCTACCGAAGGTGATCCTCGTTACTTCGCACAGTTTGACGATGACGCTTTTATTATGGCTCCTACACCGAGTGCTAATTTTCAAACGGAGTTGCATTATTTTTATCGACCTACCAGTTTGACAGCAGGAGCAGAGGATGGAACTACATGGTTAAGTAAAAATGCAGAGTTGACGTTATTGTATGGTGCGCTGATAGAAGCGTATGTTTATATGAAAGGAGACCCGCAGTTAATGGCAGACTATGAAAAAAGGTTTGTGCAGTCATTAACAGGCTTGAAGATGTTAGGGGAAAATAAACAGGTTACTGACCAGTACAGGTCGGGAATGATTATAAGGCCAGCGACATGATGAGTTTAAAAGTTGGTATGCCGTCAGACTTCAAAGTTGATGTACATACCTCAAAGAATAGGGGTTTTACCCCAGAAGAATTAGCACAGAGATGTGCTGATAAAATAGTGTGTATATCAGACACCGTTAATGATCCTATAGTAAAGGAACAAGCTGTGGCTTTCAAAGCTCAAGTAGCAGGGTACGTTGCACATTATATCAAACAAGGTGTACAAAGTGACAGAACGACTGTTTTCAATGCAATAACTGAAGCCGGTCACCCCAAATTAGCAGAACTTATTAGGAGGCTATAACATGGCTTTTACGGGAAATTATATGTGTACTTCTTTTAAGAAAGAAATCTTACAAGGAGTGCATAATTTATCATTATCAGGTGGAAATACGTTCAAAATGGCGTTGTACACCGATGCTGCAACTTTAAACGCAAGCACGACCGCTTATACTTCTTCTAACGAAGTGTCTGGGACGGGTTACAGTGCTCCGGGACAAAACCTAACGAATGTAGACCCGTTGACTTCTGGTACTACTGCCTATGCAGAGTACGGTGATATCACATGGAGTACTTCGACGATTACAGCAAGGGGAGCGTTGATTTATAACGATTCTGCCTCTGGTGACCCTTCTGTCGTTGTTTTAGATTTTGGTTCAGACAAATCATCTAGTGCAGGTGATTTTGCAGTAGTTATGCCCACTTTTAACTCAAGTAGTGCGCTTATTAGGATTGCCTAGTGGCTACTGATGTAACCGTCCGCTTAGAAGGATGGGGTGTTTCAAGTTGGGGTTCCTCAACCTATGGTTGGGGAGAAACCTCTGCGGGAGTTGAGGCTACCACTGCCGTCGGTCAAGTCACGCTTGAGGGAGACTCAAGTGTTACGCTAGGTGGGGTAGAAGCAACCACCGCAGTTGGAGATGTATTAGTAAACGTGATTTTTCACGTTACGGTTAATCTCACAGGTATAGCAGCCACCACAGGAGTAGGGACTGCAGTAGGAAGTATCCCAGTAACTATTCCTTTAGATGGTTGGGGTATTGGTGATTGGGGTGATGCCGGTTGGGGTTACTCTAGTGCAGGTTCACAGGCTACAGGATCAGTAGGCAGCGTTACGGCAGTAGCAGAAGGAACAGCTAATGTAGATGGTGTAGAAGCAACCACCGCAGTAGGGTCAGTTACCACTACAGGAACTGCCAGTATTGCCGTAACAGGAGTTGAGGCGACAGCGTATGTGAACGCTGCCACAGCCAGTATACCAGTAAGTTTTGGCGTAACAGGCGTGTCAGCGACGGGAGAAGTTGGTACAGTAACGCAAAGTACAAGTATCACAGTGAATTTGACGGGTGTACAGGCGACAGGACACGTAGGAAATACATTAATGTGGATAGAGATACAGCCGTCACAGACACCAAATTGGGTCGAGATAGCAGCATAAAGAGGATTAAAAAATGGCAACTTATGTAAACAATTTAAGACTCAAAGAGATCGCTACGGGTGATGAGAGCGGTACTTGGGGTACTTCAACCAACACCAACCTTGAGCTAATTGGTCAGGGACTTGGTTATGGCACAAAACAAATGTCTGCGGATAGTAATGAGACTTTTACTATGGCAGATGGGTCTTCGGATTCAACCCGTGCCTTTTATCTTAAAATCACATCAGCGGTAAGTTTAACTACTACTCGCACGGTGACATTAGCTCCTAATACAGTTTCTAAGATGTGGATTGTTGAGAACGCGACCAGTGGTGCTCAGTCAATCAACATCAAGCAAGGTTCTGGTAACGAAGTTACCATTGCTACAGGTAAAGCGGTTATCTTGTATACCGACGGTGCAGGAGCCACGGGTGCTGTAAACGACGCTCTACAATTTGTAGATGTGGGCGACGGCACTGTGACGTCGGTAGGCGGTACAGGCACAGTCAACGGTTTGACTTTGAGTGGTACGGTTACTTCTTCTGGCGACTTAACGCTGGGCGGTACATTAGCCAATGTTGATTTAGCAGCAGCAGTCACAGGTACGTTACCTGTTGCTAACGGTGGTACAGGCGCAACGACGCTTACATCTAATGCCGTTTTAATCGGTAGTGGCACATCTGCCATCTCTAGTGTAAGTCCGGGAACTTCCGGCAACGTGCTTAAAAGCACAGGGTCGGCATGGTCTTCTGCTGCGCCATCAGGTCAACCAGACCCTACTTTGACAGGTGTCAACTTAGCCGCTACAGCAGGGCAGTTTATTGTAGCGACAGCAGGTAGCATTACGATTACTTTACCGGCTAGTCCATCGGCGGGTGACTTTGTCATCGTGAAGGATGGGACCGGAGCCGCTGCCACTACAAGTTTTGCGGTAGCCCGTAACGGTAGCAACATAGCCAGTTCAGCTACTGATTTGACGTTCGATAAAAACTTCGCTGAAATAACAATGACCTACATCGATGGAAGCATTGGTTGGAGTGTATAAATGACTAATTTAGCCGATCTGCTACCAGCAGGTGGCGGTCAAAACAACACAGACTTTGTAGCCGATGGCAATATCAGCGCGGGTGCGCCCGTTATTCTTACCAGTGATGGCAAGGCTGCGCCTATAAGTAGTTCCTCTGCGGATTTGGGTAGTGAGTATCAGTTTGAGGCGGCACGAAGCTTATATATTGGCACTTGCTTTATGGGCGCACCGGATAATGTAGTAATAACGACCTATCGAGACAATGGTAATTCAGGGTATGGCACAGCAGTAGTAGCTCAAATTTATGGCAACGGCCTTGTTTCGTATGGAACTCCCGTAGTTTTTAACTCAGCAAGCACCAATTATACGGATTGTGCATGGGATGAAAACGAACACAAAATTGTTGTTGTGTTTGATAACAACGGAAGTAGTTTAGGACAAGGGTGCGTAGGAACAGTTTCAGGAGTCAGTATATCTTTTGGTGCGCTTGCCAGTTTTAACGCTGCGCCTACTCAATACTGCCAATGCGCTTATGATGCTTCTGATCAAAAAGTAATCGTTGTATACACCGATCAGGGGAATAGTAGTTACGCTACAGCGTGTGCCGCCACCATAAGTGGAACAAGTGTGAGTTGGGGTACGGAATACGTTATAGATAGTGCAGAGGTAGGGGATCAATTTGGGATTAGCTATGATTCTACTGCTCAAAAATGCGTTATTGGTTACAAACTTGCATCAAACGGAGGTTATGGTGTAGTTGCTACAACAAGTAGTGGAGCCATAAGTTTCGGAACAAAAACAAAATTTACGGACTATATTGATTATACTCGGTGTGCGTACGATGCAGCCGCCAACAAAACAATTATTGCTTATACTGATGCGGGTACTGGTACACCTAAAGTAATTGCGGGTACTGTTTCGGGAACTGATATTAGTTTTGGAGCGGCAACTGCTTATGGCGGTGCGGGTGCGGGTTGGCACAATGACATTTCTTACAATTCTTATGCGTCAAAATGTGTATTGTTGTATGGTGACGCAAGTGACAGTTATAAAGCTAAAATCCGAGAAACAACTATTTCTGGAACAACTGTAACTGTGAGTGATGCCACTACTGTTAATACTAACGGCACTAATTGGCATTCAACTTGCCCTTCTGTTTATGGTAGCGTTTATAGAACTTACCTTGCTGTGGACGATGAAGACGATAGTGACGGAGTAGGTTATGGTTACCAACCAAGCCAGACAACCCTTACCTCAACCAACCTCTTAGGTCTTGCCCCAGAAGCCATCAGCGATACAGCCACAGGCACGATAAACACTTTGGGTAGTCGGTGTGAGAACAACGATTTTTTTGGAACGGTCAGTGCGACTTATGGTAGTCCTACTGCTGCATCCGCTTATCAAAGTGAGGCAAAAGTTTTAGCTTATGATTCAGCCAACAATCGTTTCGTGATGGCTTATAAAGACGGTAGCAATTCAGATTATGGTACAGCAGTTGTAGGCGAATTATCAGGAACCTCAATAACGTGGGGTACTCCTGTTGTTTTTGAGTCAGCTACCACAGGTAGCGCGGGAATGGATATAGCTTTTGACTCCAACGTCAACCGTATAGTTATTGCCTATCAAGATCAGGGAAACAGTGCTTACGGTACGGCTATTGTGGGATCGGTAAGTGGTACTGGTTCAGGTAGCACGATAGCTTTTGGCTCACCTACAATTTTTGAAAGTGCAGATACTAGATACATTGGTATGACCTTTGATTCTAACGACAACCGCATAGTCATTGTGTATGCAGATGCAGGTAACAGTTTTTATGCCACTTACGTCATAGGTACAGTCACAACAGGGCCAGATGCAATAAGTTTTAACACTCCCGCACTGCTAAACGGGTCTTCAGCAACCTATGAAATAGATGCGTCATTTGATGCTACTGAAAATAAAGTGCTTGTAGCCTATACAGACAGTTCCTATGACCTTTACGTTTTAAATTTAGCCATATCAAGCGGTTCAGGCACTCCGGGTACAGCTTCAAGTTTTGGCATCGGATCACCGCAACAAAGATTTCCTCGTTGTGTTTACGATTCGGTAAACGGAAAAAGCGGTGTGGCTTATGCAGAAGGTACTAATTTACCGATTTACTTTTCTGTGATTAGTATGAGTGGTTCCAACGTAACGATTGAAACGCGGGTTTTAGCGGGTGATACAAGCGACAGCAATTACTTTATGCACAACATTGCATTTGACGCTTCTAGTGGACAGTTAGCTATTTGCACAAGAGATGCTTCTGCGAGTAAAGGCATTGCTTACTACGGCAGTATTTCTGGAACTACAAGTAGTTGGACAACTTCCGGCAGCCTTTTTGCTGATGAAACCATACTGACTTATGGGGTCGATGTAGCTTACGACACTTCGGCAAACAAACTTGCTTTTGTTTACTCGCCATCATCTGGGTCTGACAGCGCAGCAGTGGTAGGTACATTAGCCACCACTACTTTAACCATAGGCACTGATTACTACGTCCAGACAGACGGCACTTTATCTACAGACACAGGTGGTCAGCTAATCGGCAACGCGATCAAGACAAACCAGATTAATATCAAGGACTATACAGGATGACGAATCTAAGCGATCTTTTTCCTGCGGG